>Ga0209537_1005328_pt1 | contig 10286 bp, 12 predicted proteins | sample BioPla4DNA1_FD_187698 | JGI IMG/M metagenome (GOLD analysis project Ga0209537, IMG submission 187698) | Biogas fermentation microbial communities from Germany - Plant 4 DNA1 (SPAdes) (version 2) | ecosystem: Engineered > Bioreactor > Anaerobic > Digestate | place: Bielefeld, North...
GATGTACCCTTCGGGGGTGCACCAGAATATTACAAATATCGATGTTCTCATTGTCACTTTGAGAACACAATGAATGAGGCCAATGTAGATGTGGCTTTCGGTTGGACTAAGAAAAGGACAAAATGTTTAAGGGGGTTAATGCCCGTACTTGAATGTCCCATTTGTTCATGCTTAACATATGAATGTGTGGATTAAAAAAGTCCGCCCGATAGGGCGATAAGTTCAATGAATAATGCAATGGCATACATTGAGGAGCACTTAACTGATGATATTGATTATAGTGAAGTATCAAAAATTGCTTGCTGCTCAGAGTATCATTTTAAAAGGATGTTTTCTTTCTTATCAGGAATTGGTTTGTCAGAATATATTCGAAGAAGGAAATTAACGCTGGCTGCCCTTGATTTGAAAGGTACAAATTTGAGAATAATCGATGTTGCTGTTAAATATGGTTATGATTCAGCTGATGCATTCTCTCGTGCTTTTCATTCCCTGCATGGCATTCTTCCTTCTGAAGCAAGAAGTGAGAACACACAGTTAAAAGCCTATCCTCGAATGACCTTTCAATTATCAATTAAAGGAGGATGCGAAATGAACTATCGTATTGTTGAGAAAGGACATTTTAAGATCGTAGGATTTAAGAAGAGAGTTCCAATTATTTTTAATGGTGTAAATCCGGAGATTGCAAAAATGACCGAACTTTTAACACCAGAGGTTATTAAACAGTTAAAAGCAATTTCAAATGTAGAACCAACAGGTATTATTAGTGCTTCAGCTAATTTTCCGGAAGGTAGAATGGAAGAGAAAGGAGAATTAGACCATTACATCGGGGTAGCAACAACAAGTAATGAAACTGCAGATTTTGATGTATTAGAAATTGATGGTAGTACCTGGGCTATATTTGAATCGATTGGACCATTTCCGGAAACACTTCAAAATGTGTGGGGAAGAATATACTCAGAGTGGTTTCCGTCTTCAGGGTATGAGGCAGCCCCAGGTCCTGAAATTTTGTGGAACGAGAGTCCTGATACTGGAAATCCAAAGTATCGAAGCGAAATCTGGATTCCGGTAAAGAAAAAAGACTATTAATTACAGAAATATTTTTGATTGAGGGAACTTCCTAGTTAAGTACCCTTTTCATATACAATACAGGTAAAATCTTAAAAAGTGACAAGAAAGTGGTGTAACCATACCCTGGGACACTCTTGTCTTATCAGTAGTATTGTTTGTTGTTATCCCGCTGGCTGGTGGTATAATTACCCGTAATTACATCACAAAAAAGCGAGGACTCGATTACTTTGAAAATATGTTGATATTAGTAAAGACAGCCAGGTAAAAGTGATGAGGAATTTAAAAAAGTAATATCAACAACAGAAACAAAAATAAAAGAGTTAAAAGCAAAACTAAAGTCATAATAATTATAACGCCAATTACAAATCTAGCAGTTGGTGTTATAATTATATATGTCGATATGTTTCCGCCTACCGATAGTGTAAAAGACATCAATCCACCCCGCTCGTTGCATGTGGAAACAGTGGTATTAATGTCGAAAGAAGGAGTATAAATTATATTGAAACAGGATTTTATAATATATGGAAATGCTATTGCCTTACAGGTGTTTCCCAGCACAACAAGTGATCCATCAAAAGAGTATTATGACGAGTACAATGCAGTAAGTAAAAGGCTTAGGGAGACTAGCAATTATCTTGCTGAAAAAATCAAGGAGCGTGGCTTTAATGCTTATTCCCATGTACAGATGTTGAAAATTTGCTCGCAGATATCAATTTATTAAAGTTGAAGAATTGTTTGTATCACCTGAACAACAAGGGTATGGATGTGGAACTGCTCTTTTGAATACAGTTGAAAGCTACATAAAAGAAAAAGGATTAGCAGGATTTACTTAGACTACAAATAAATGATATACTAAAGCACTGGTTGCCGGTGGTTTATCATTCACATGATGAAGGTAAGCATCGCAGCAGTAGGAAATATAGTTCAAAGAAGAAAATATAAATTGTAATTTTATTAGAATATGACAGGAGGCATTGTGATTATGGAATTCATAACTGAAAGACTAATATTACGTCCGTGGAAAGAAACGGATGCAGAGAGTTTATTTAAATATGCAAAAGACCCTGATGTTGGACCTATTGCTGGCTGGCCTCCTCATAAGAGTATTGATGAAAGCCGTGATGTTATAAAAAACGTTTTTTGTGGGCCAGAGTGCTATGCTGTATGTTTAAAAACTGATAATATAGCGATTGGCTGTATTGAACTGAAACTTAATGGAAGTACAGATATGACCAAAAGAGATGATGAATGTGAATTGGGTTACTGGATAGGAAAAGAGTTTTGGGGACAGGGACTTATTCCTGAAGCAGCAAGAGAGCTCATTCGTCATGGGTTTGAAGATTTAAACATGAATGTAATATGGTGTGGATATTATGAAGGCAATACAAGATCAAAAAGAGTACAAGAGAAAGTCGGATTTGTTTACCATCATACATGCAAAGAAGTACCGATACCACTTATGGGAGAGACCAGAATAGGCCATACAAACTATATGACAAAGGAGCGGTGGCAACTCTACTGCTCTACTCTATCAAGGGTTAAGAAATAGTAGGATTTAAAAAGGCTGTAAATCCTTATCTTTTATCTTACGCCAAAATATGTCATATAATTCATAGATAATGTGTTTCATCAGATTATCAGAATAAGGGTATAGGATCTAAGATTCTATCGCATATTCCCGCGAACAGATGCTTTTAAATCAATCCTCCCAACGTTGTTATTGACAGATACTTGTAAAAACCGTAAAATCTTATTGACCGAAAACTGTCAATTATATTTTATCATTCACAAAACTGATTACTCAGTTAAATGTTTACTAATTAAACCATAAGGATGGTATTATGAAAAAAGAAATAAAAATTTTAGTTGTAGAAGATGATAATGATATAAATAATTTGTTATGTAATATTATAGAAAAGAGCGGATATACAGCGCAAGCTGCTTATTCAGGAACTGAAGCAATGATTTATCTTGAACAACAAGAGTGGGATATGGTACTTCTTGATTTGATGCTTCCAGGAATTACAGGTGAAGAAGTTCTTTTAAAGCTTAGGCAAAATAGCTTAGTACCTGTGATTATTATTTCGGCTAAGGGAGAAGCTAAAACTAAGGTGAATGCCCTAAGGACAGGGGCAGATGATTATATTACTAAGCCTTTTGATATTGAAGAAGTTTCAGCAAGAATTGATTCTCTATTAAGGAGATATAAGCGTTCAGCAGGTCCTGAACAAAGAAATATTTTAACCCATAAGGATATATGCCTTGATTTGGAATCAAAAATAGTTACAGTAAAGGGAGTTGAAGTAACGTTAACAGCCCGTGAATATGAAATATTATTGCTTTTAATGCAATCTCCAAAAAAGATTTTTACAAAATCCAATATTTACGAAAGTATATGGAGAGATGATTTTTTAGGAGATGATAATACAGTTAATGTTCATATGAGCCATATAAGGAACAAATTATCAAAAGTTAATCCGGAGGAGGAATATATTGAAACTATTTGGGGCATGGGATATAGATTAAAAAATTAAGATTTTCTTAATGATTTTTTAAAGTTCTCTTATGGATTAATTATTATATTAGGAATATAACATAAGAGAGGTAGGAAAATGCAATGAGTGAATATATATTAAGAACTAATAACCTTTATAAAAAATATGTAAAAAACCTTGCCCTTAATAATATAAATCTTGAGATTAAAAAGGGTGATATTTATGGATTTATTGGACAAAATGGTGCTGGGAAAACAACACTACTAAGAATCGCTACAGGTCTTACATTTCCCACTAAAGGAACTGTAGAATTATTTGGACAAAGTAGCAAGAAAGGATTAGTAGAATCTATTAAAAGAGTAGGGGCAGTTGTTGAAAATCCTGCTTTATTTCCAAATATGTCAGCCTATGAAAATTTAGAATTACATCGCTTACAAAAGGGAATTCCAGATAAAAAATGTAGTGAGAGGACTTTAGAATTAGTAGGATTAAAAAACACAGGAAGAAAAAAGGTTGCAAACTTTTCATTAGGTATGAAGCAAAGATTGGGAATTGCCATTGCACTTTTAAGTGATCCTGAATTCCTTATCCTTGATGAACCTACAAATGGCTTAGATCCAATGGGAATAGTTGAACTTCGTCAACTTATAAAAAGGCTAAATAAAGAAAGGGAAATGACTGTTTTAATATCTAGTCATATATTAAGTGAACTACACCAACTTGCCACAAGATATGGTATTATTCATAAGGGAAAACTTATAGAACAGATTACAGCATTACAATTAAATCAAAAATGTAGGCAATATTTAAGAATTAAGGTTGATAATCCTGGTAAGGGAGCTACAGTATTGGAATCTGAACTTAATGCAACGGATTTTGAAATTATGCCAGATGGAATTATAAAATTATATAGTCATCTTAATGATATAAAAAGAGTATCCTTAGCATTGACTAAAAATAATCTTATTATAGAGCACTTTTCACAAACAGGTGATGACTTAGAAAGTTATTTTACAAAACTTGTGGGAGGTGTTGGTAATGATTAATCTAATTAAAGCTGAACTATTTAAGTTAAAAAGGAACAATACATTTTGGGTTTTGATGGGAATAGTAACAGCTTTTTATGCATTGGCTAATTATTTAGTTATAATAGACTGGTGGCAGATGAATAATACGGGTTTTTATAATGTAGGATTAAAAGAGTATAATGCTATGGATATGGTAAAATTACCACTGATTTTTAATTTAATTATAAGTACATTAGCTGGTTTTTTTATTAATGTAGATTATACTACAGGTACTATTAAAAATCAGATATTAAGTGGAAACAAAAGAAGTCATATTTATTTAGCGAAATTAATTGTTTTTTCTTTAGGTGCAGTAATTACTGCTGTAATGTTGCCATTAATTACAGTTGTAGTTGAAACTATTTTATTAGGCCGTAGTGAGATTTATACCGGCACAACAGTTATATATTTATTAAGATCCTTTAGTTTATACACTTTGATTATAATAGCTTATTCATCAATTATAATGTTTATAGCTTCTTTAACTAAGGAAAGTGGAAAGACCATAATTATTGCTATTATTATGACTATTATATTATTTGTAATTGAAAAAACATTAGTCTTAAAATATGAAGTAGTTAGAAGCATATATGAAAATTCTATATTCTATCAAATTTATCAAGCATTTAGTCCTTCTATTACATCTAATGAAATTGGAAAGAATATATTAATTTCTCTAGGAACATTAATTATAATGTCTTATTGTGGCAGTAGGATTTTTAAAAAACAAGAAATTAAATAATAATATGAAAGTGGGTGAGAAAAGTGATATATATAATAATTATTTTAAGTTTATTATTAATATTTTTTCTTACCCAATTATTATTTGTAAAAAAACAAATTAAAAGTATAACAGAACAATTAAGAAATTATAATATAGGAAAAACTAACAAGAAAATAGATATAATATTATTAGACAAGGAGATAGAAAGTATTGCTAGTGAAATTAATAATTTGATAGATCTACATATTCAATCAAATGCTGAGAAGAAATTTGCAGAAAGAGAACTAAGACAAGCCATAGCAAATATCTCCCATGATTTAAGAACACCCTTAACATCTATCTTAGGATATATTCAACTAATGGAAGGTGATGAAGTCACAGAGGAAGAAAGAAATCAATATTTAAAAATTGCTAAGGATAGAACAAAAAGATTACAGATATTATTAAATGATTTTTTTGAGCTTTCTATTATTGAATCTGTTGACTATAGCTTAAAATTAGAAAGTTTAAATATAAATAATATTGTTGAAGAAACTATTATGAACTTATATAATCAATTTAATGAAAAACAAATAATTCCAAGTATTGAAATACCAAAAGAAAAAATTAGTATTATGGCTGATGAGTCTGCTATAAAAAGGGTTATAGAGAACCTAGCTACTAATGCTATTAAATATTCCTATGAAAATGTAGGTATATCACTTGAAAGGTCTAAGACAACTGTAATTTTGACCATAAGTAATGATATAAAGGATCTAACAGAAAGGGATATTGAATTTTTTTTTGATAGATTTTACATGGCAGACAAAACACGCTCAGGTAATGGTACAGGCTTAGGCTTATCTATTTCAAAGAGTTTAATGGATAAAATGAATGGAAAGCTTTCTGCTGAATTGAAGGATGAATACTTACATATGAAATGCAGTTGGCCACTGATAGAATAAATAAGCTAGCAGTTAAAGCCTTAAAGTCTATTCTAATAGAAATAAGTTTACTTATTAAAGCATTAATGTAAGCGTAAAATTGAACCGCACATGGATTATTTGACTTTAAGTAGTACAATCATGGAAAACCGGTTGAAAAAATTGTGAAAAACTTAAAAAAGTGCAAAAAGTGTATAAACTTTTTCAACCAAGACAGGAGTGATTGTATGAATACACGAAAGATTGCAAAAGAATACCGGTTGAGTCAATGGGTACAAATAATAGATGCCAGAAGCGAGAGCGGTAAAAGTGTCAAGAAGTTCTGTGAAGATGCAGGAATAAGTAGGTACGCATATTTTTATTGGCAACGTAAATTACATAAGAAAGCCTTAAGTGAATTAACAATAGCAGAGGAATCCACAAAGTATATACCGGATGGATGGGTTAAACTGAACCCGGAAAAACCGCAATATACAAATAAAGGCATATCTATAGAAGTAAACGGTTGCCATAATAATGGTCCGAAAATTGAACTTAAGGCAAATTGTTGATGTTGTATCTGAAAAAATACCTTTAACAAAGGAGTTCAAGAATTTTCAAATTTGAGAGCATATGCTTATATAGAAAATGGTAAAACTGCTGGACCAGTCGGGGTTATGCATGAAAAAAGTTTTATCCAATATGTAAATCTGAAATTTTTTTGGTAATCTAGATATTGTCAATATAAAGATTTTTTGTTACCATAGGGACAGTTCTTATGGTTAACGTCTATTTGCAACTGCAAAAAAATGGACTTATAGATAAGACAACTGGTACGAGATGTGACAATGACTAGGGGATGGTATTACTGTTACTTCTCCCAAAATGAAGAAAGAATATATGCAGGTATTTTCAATAGAAGGTGAAACTATGCTTGAAGTTTTATTTAGTGACAGTGAGAAAGGTTTAATTAAAGCAGCAAAAAAATATAACATAAAAAATATGCCTGGTGAAGTTGTTGGCTATATTGAAAAAAAACCAACCAAAGCTGAATCAGAGAAACATTTTGAAGAAAAAGCAGTTGGGGGAAACCACCAAGATATTGTCAATATAGGCTTTTTACTTGATATTGGAGATATTTCGGGTGAAATTGACGGAAATGAGCGTCAAAATGTTTTCCGAAAAGTGTGGGGAAGATTTGGTTTTGACAATAAGGAGCAAGAACAGTTTTTCCAGGATCAACGCAAGGATATGGAGAAGCTGTTGTCTGCTGCAAAGGATGGCATACCAATACGAATATGGAAAAGCAGCGCTCCTTATTCTGCCTGTGGATTTTACTATGTATGCCATTTATTAAGAAATATTGACTGCAATATAAGTGTTGTTTCTTTACCTGAATATTATCCAATATCTGAGAATGAAACAGTAGAGTACAGTCACTGGGGAGAAGTTGATGCAGGTAAGTTTTATCAATTTTTACCTTTTGAAAAACAATTAACTAATATAGAAAAGAGAATTATTAGTGACCGCTGGCACGGCTTAATGGAAGAGAATGCACCATTGCGAGCAATTATAAATAGATGCAAAAAATACAATAAAGTAGTTAATTTTTGTGATACGGCACATTAAAAAAATTATCGGAGTTAAATTTAGATAGGCATTTTGAAAACAGAGAGGTGTTAATTATGGTTAAGACAGGTATACATGATTGGTTCGGATACCGTATAGATAATGAAGAGAGATTTAAGTTAATAAGGGAAGCTGGGTTTAATAGCGTGCTTTTTTGGTGGGGAGATGAATATGCAGATTATGTAGGTGATAAGAATTTTTTGCCTGGGTTAGCGAGATGTGAACATAGCGCTGGAAAACTTAAAAAGGCCTGAATACCTGCAATTCGTATTTCAAAATATTCAATCCGGCAGGCTTGGATTTTGTTATGATAGTGGGCATGAAAACTGTTACTCAAAAGGTACAGATTTATTAAGCATGTATGGCAATAAGCTTATGGCTTTACATTTGCATGATAACGATGGAACCGGTGATCAACACAGAATTCCGGGCGAGGGCACAATAAACTGGGACATAGTAGTAAGAAAGATAAAGAAAACAACATACCGCGGTGCTGTTACGCTTGAAGTAACTAACGAGTTTTCAGAAATGTATTCTGATATTTCAGCACAGGAGTTTTTAAAAGCGGCAAATGAAAAAATCAAAATGCTGTTTATATAAAGCAGCTAAGCCTATTGATTATTGAGTAATTTGAAAAGGTAGATTTGTTTTTGTAAACGGCGTTTTTTAAAACAACCGAGACTTCAGCAAAATAAATAGCTGATTTGCGCAAACGGTGGAGTGGAACAGATTTGTTCTGCTTTTCAGCCTAACAAAAAAACCCTTAATATAGATGAAATAAGCCCAGAAGATATACAGGAAATTGATAATGCTGTGATTTGGCAAAATAGATATAAAGATACTACTTTTATCGGTTTAAGCGAGGAAAGAATGTTTATGATTATATAAAATAGCATTAAAGATAGACTAGGCACTAGAACGATAATAAATGCATCTAAAAAAAGCAAGTAATTTGTGATAATTTCTCAATATAGTTGTTAAATTTAATAAAATTGGGTATAATATAACCTGAGTTTTGCAGCAAAATGGATTAAAATGAGCCCGAAACCATTGAAATTCAAAGGTTCTAGGGCTCTTTAGTTTCACAAAAAGTTGTAGTGTATTTTTCATTTTTTTGTTTTGGCTAAAATTTTTTTAATGTCACCTAAAGTCCGACTTCTAATAGAAAAATCAATATCAAATTTGTTTCCGATATCCTCCAAGACATTATCGAAATAATCAAACAAATAGAGGTTTGCTTTTATTAGCGTACACTCTGATTTATCGAGACTTTTAAGCATTTTCCCAATACTATAGCGATGATCCATTTTCATTTCGAGAATCCTGGCAATCACAAGTGCTACAAAACAAGTAAGAAAATGTGCCTGAATATGATCCTCCCTCGATACATATACCGGACGAGCCTCCAAATCGCTTTTAGTAACCCGAAATGCCTCCTCAATCTTCCATAACCCTCTGTACATTTCAATAATTCTGTCATCACTTTCTTTATGCTCGCTTGTAACTATGGCATAGTATCCATCAAAAGCTTCCTCTTCTTTGATTTTATCCCAATCAATTGAAAGTGATTTTGAGGGTGTCAGAATCTCACCGGTGTCTTTGTCAAACTCAATCCCTTTGATATAGCCCGCCGCACCGAAGGAGGTGCTTCTTGAATATTTGCCGGGATGAGATATAAGATCCTGTGCTTTTGCAATAACTGCTGCACGTTCTGCTTTTGCCCTTTTGTCATATTTCTCACTGTAAAATATAACCTGCTTTTCATGTACAATCTTTTTCATTTTTTTGCCTGAATTAGAAGTTACCCAAATGGTTCTGGGGTAAAGGCGGGATTTCCTCTTGTATTCATTCCCAATCCATTCATAGCCTTCCTCTTTCAAAACATAATCCTTCATCTCTTTGTTGGCGCCTCGCACCGACAAGCTGAACACATAGCCATCTTTAGCAGAAAGAGTGTACCAAATATTGTCGCCGGTACACATACCTTTGTCTGCTACAACGACTACCCTGCCAAGACCATACTCCTTCTTTATTCTAGAAAAGTTAGGGCGATAGGTCAGGCAATCGTTAGTATTACCAGGAAACAATTGGTAGGTAATAGGAATAGCATTTCTGTCTGTAAAAAGTCCCATCTGGACAATTGGATTGGGTCTGTGTTCTTTCGATACTCCCTACACCAAGCCAGAATTTTGATGATTCATTTTCTCCAATCCATATACCCAGTATGTCTTTATATCCCTCAACATTAACACCAATAACCACATAGGCTGCACAATTACATATTCTTCCTTCATCTCTGACTTTATAATGAATGGCATCCATAAAACAAAATGTATATATAGGTTCTAAGGGTCTTTGTTGCCATTCTTTTATTTCAGGAATAATACGGTCAGTAATCCTA
>Ga0209537_1005331_pt1 | contig 10279 bp, 12 predicted proteins | sample BioPla4DNA1_FD_187698 | JGI IMG/M metagenome (GOLD analysis project Ga0209537, IMG submission 187698) | Biogas fermentation microbial communities from Germany - Plant 4 DNA1 (SPAdes) (version 2) | ecosystem: Engineered > Bioreactor > Anaerobic > Digestate | place: Bielefeld, North...
ATATTATACTATAATAGACTTAGCAGTCTAGACCATATGGTCTACAATCCTAGAAGGGGAGGTAAGGCCTATGTATCAAATTAACAATCTGACCTTTAAATATCCTAAAAGTGCGGAAAACACAATAAAGGGTATATCCTTTGAAATCAAAGAGGGTGAAATATTTGGACTTTTAGGCCCTAGTGGGGTAGGGAAAAGTACTACTCAGAAAATACTAACAAAATTACTAGCAAACTATGAAGGAGAGATATTATACAAAGGAGAAGATTTAAAATCCTATGGCAAGTCCTATTATGAGGAAATAGGTGTAGGATTTGAAATGCCAGTTCATTTTTCCAAATTAACTGCTGCAGAAAACATAAATTTCTTTAAAAAATTGTATAAAAGCACTATAGACACTGATGAACTGTTAAAAAGGGTAGGATTGTACGAAGACAGACATAAAAGGGTATCAGAATTCTCTAAGGGAATGAAGATAAGGTTAAATTTTGTAAGAGCCATGCTAAACAATCCTAAAATGCTCTTTTTAGATGAGCCCACAAACGGTCTGGATCCTCACAATGCAAGGATAATTAAGGAAATAATAAAGGAGTATAGGGAAGAGGGAGGAACTGTCCTTCTAACTACCCATTTGATGAATGATGTAGATGAGCTATGTGATAGGGTAGCCTTTATGGCCAATGGAGAAATTGTAGAAATGGATAGTCCCAAAAATTTAAAGCTTAAATATGGGGAAAGAAGAGTAGAGGTAGAATACAGGGAAGGAGAAGAAATCAAAAAAGAATCCTTTAGCCTGGATACTTTAAAATATGATTATAATTTTATAAATTTAATAAAAACAAGGGAAATACTAACCATTCACAGCAAGGAAATGACCCTGGATGATATATTTATTGAGGTAACAGGGGTGAAGAAAAATGAATAGCTTTGTTACCTTATTATATGGTGAATTACAAAGGATGAGAAAGTACAATATATTTACAGCAGCAATTTTAGTTGATTTATTATGGATAGGGGTATTATATTTTGTTAAGGTGGAGGATATAACCAGCCTAATTCCTATAATAGTGTATATAGATGCTACAGCCATGTCCATGGTACTGGTTGGAGCTACCCTTTTCTATGAAAAGCAGGAAGGTACCATAAGAACCTTTTTAGTCTGTCCCATTAGCAAATCCGACTATATACTTGCCAAGACTTTTGCCAATATTACATCCAATTTAATAACCCTGCTTATAATATATGCTTATGGAAAAATATTTAAAGAGGTAAATTTAAATCTATTGGGCTTAATAGGCTCTGTCATTCTTATAGCTTTTTTCCACTCATTAGTAGGATTCTTAATGACATTTAACACAAAGGACTTTACTGAAATGCTAATGGATATGATGAAATATACATTTATATTTACAATACCGGTTCTATTGGAGCAGGTAGGATTTATTAAAAATGAAATAGTTGATAAAATCCTTTTCATAGCCCCTACTAAATCAGCAGCCATTCTATTAGAGAGTACTGCAGGAGGGGTGGAAGTCTGGAGAACCTTGTTTGCTTTAGTGTATTTAATCATGGCATCCATAGCATTATACTATATGGTTTTGAAAAAGTTTGATGAATTCCAAGTCAAGGAAGGCGGTGAGTAGTATGTATTTAAGCTTTCTTAAATCAGAATTAAAAAAGTGGAGCCGGGACTCTATGATAGGATTTATGTTTATATATCCATTTATATTTGGTATCATGGGTAGATACTTCTTGCCCTGGATAGCAGACAGGTCTGATCTTAATATAGATTTATATGCAGATTTAATACTGGTTATTTTAATCCTGGTTACCCCCATAGCCTTTGGAGCCATACTTGCCTTTTCAATACTTGAAGACAGGGATGACAATATTTTTACATCAATAAAGATAACACCCTTAAGTATAAATCAATTTCTATCCTTTAGGTTTACTACAGTCTTTGTTTTGACCTATTTTACCGTTGTATTTATCATGTGGTTTTCCAATATTGGGGATTTTCCTGTAGGGAACATTTTTGCCATAGCCCTTTTAGCAGCTTTGGAAGCTCCCATGTATGCACTATTAATAAATGCCTTTTCCACTAATAAGATTGAAGGCTTTGCTGTTATGAAGGGAATGGGCATATTTATATTGTTTCCAATCATAGCCTTGTTTTTTATAGATAAGAAGGAGCTTTTCTTCTCCTTTGCACCAGGCTTTTGGGCAGCCAAATGCATATCCAGTGTAATAAGGGGAGAAGGAATACTATATTTAAGTTATGGGCAGTATTACTTTATAGGCCTTCTTTATTTGACTTTACTTAATTTATTGTCCTACAAGATATTTACAGGAAGAGTAGAAATATAATGTAGAAAGGTACTAGGTGATGATGGTGGGTAGGGATAAGGAAAAGTATTTTGAAAAAAGGGAAGAGCTAATAAATATAGCCATGAAGGAATTTGGAGAAAAGGGATATGAGAAAGCCTCCTTAAATAATATTTTAAAGGAGGCAGGAATAAGCAAGGGAACCTTTTATTATCATTACAAAAATAAGGAAGACCTGTACATGCACTTGTTGGACATAATTACGGAAGAAAAGCTAAAGTTTATATCAAAAGAAATGGATACTCTTGGTTCCAGTCAAAGTGTTTTTGATAAACTTAAGATACTTATAAAGGCTGGAATGAAATTTGCTCACACTAATCCTACCATAGATAAATTTGCCCAAAGCTATATCAAGGAGATAGGAAGCAAGGCCTATGAGGAAAGAATGAACAAATATTTTGCATCTAGAAAGGAATTCTTAGGTGATTTACTAAAAAAATACGGCTTTAAAAGCATGGACTATATAGGAGACTTAATTGAGGAAGGCTATGCTAGGGGTGAAATAAGGGAAGACTTGCCAAAGGATTTTGTTAAAAGGATCATAAATTTTACATTTACCAACCTCAGGGTACTATCAGGGGCAGAAAATCTTGAAGAATATGAAAGGGCAGCCAACAATCTAATAGAAATATTAAAGGATGGAATTGGAAGGAGATAATAAAAAAGGAGGGGGTCTTGCACTGGATTGATGCAAACCCCATCTTGCCTTTACCCTATCTGTAGGGTTACTTATTTAGACACTATTTATTTACCATAACCAATCTGCTTGTAACCTTACCTTCTTTTAAGCGCTCAAGTCCTTCTGGCACTTCTTCTAAGGAAATTTCCTCTGTATCGATTCTTACCTTTCCTTCCTTCATCAAATTCAATACATCTTTTATATCTTCTGGTGTTCCGCCTACAGAGCCTACAATACTGGCTTCCTTTAAAATTAAACTGCTTGTGTTTATATTTGTGTTTAAACTTGCCATACCTACCACTACTACCTTGCCGCCTGGGGCAACTGCTTCCAGAGCATCAGCTGTTGTTTTGTTTGCACCGGCAAAATCGATAATTACTTCAAGGCCTTCGTCTTTAAAATCCAATATACTTTCTGCAGCCTTATAGGCACCAGCCTTTAAAGCTTTTTCACGGGCAGAGGCTTTTCTAGATGCTACATAAACTTTAGCTCCTTTTAGTACTGCAAATTGATTTCCAAGGGTTCCAAGTCCGCCTATACCAATTATTCCTACTTTAGTTCCTTCCTTTATGCCCCCTTGGCCTACTACAGCGTGATATGAAGTCATTCCTGCATCTGTAGCAGCTGCTGCTTGGACAAAGTCTACCTCATCTGGTATTGGTACTAAATATTCCACTGGTGCAGTTGAATAAGTTGCATAGCCTCCATCACGACCGTAACCAGGACCATCTGCATCAGGTTGCATTGGGCACACTGCCACCCTGTCACCTACTTTATAGCCTTCAACTCCTTCACCAACCTCTGTTATGACTCCAGAAAACTCGTGACCAATGATAATTGGAGTGTATTTGATAATATTCATCCAACCTGGGTCTTCTAAGGCACCAACATCACTATGGCATAGTCCGCAGGCCTTAACTTCAATTACTACATGGCCTGGTTTTGCCTTTGGAATTTCTTTTTCTACAAGAACTAAAGGTTCATGGGTTTTTGTAAACTGCCAACCTATCATTTTTTTGCCCATAATATGACCTCCCCTTTTTTTCCATTGTTAATTATATAACTAACAAACTTTCAATTCTATCGACAAAGATGTCAGAATGTTAAATAATTAATTAACATATTTAACCATATATAACTAATTAGCATCATCCTGATTATGGGTATAAAAACAATAGCATGATAAGGCAGCACAGTTACCCTATAAAATGTCTACTTTTTATCATGGGGAAAGAAACAAATATTGCTTGAAAGCTTTAGCAGAATTTGCTAGAATAGCACTTAACACAATAAAGTCAAGTGCCATAAAATAACTACATAAGACCCTATGATAATAAGGAGACAGTAGGAATATATATATCAAATATGTATATATTTTTTTACTTAATTTAATGAAAATTTATTAATAAGGGGGAATAGGTAATGAAGGTAATTCCAGCTGACAAGGTAATTTATAAGTTTACAGCTGATATGGAACCTATAGCATCAAATTCCAGCTGACAAGGTAATTTATAAGTTTACGGCTGATATGGAACCTATAGCATCAGTTTTACCAGGGGACATATTTAAGGTGGAAACCAATGACTGCTTCTTTCAACAAGTATTGAGTGAAGAGCAGGATTTGAAGGACCTGGACTATGGTAGACTAAACCCGGCTACTGGTCCCATATATGTAGAAGGTGCTGAGCCCGGTGATTTACTGAAGGTGAAAATAATCAGCATTGATGTAAAGGATAAGGGAATAGCTGCTGTAATTCCCAATGGAGGCCTTTTAGGGGATCAGGTTACCAAGTCCATAATAAGAATAATTAATATTGAAGATAATCATGCCCTTTTCCAGGGAGTTAAAATACCCATTAGTCCAATGATTGGTGTAATTGGGGTTGCACCAGCAAAGGAGGATGGTGAGTGGACAACAGATACCCCATGGAAGCATGGAGGCAATATGGACACCAAGGATATTAAGGCTGGTTCTACACTATACTTTCCAGTAAATCAAGAGGGTGCATTGTTGGCCCTGGGAGACTGTCATGCCCTTATGGCAGATGGAGAAGTTTGCTTTACAGGACTGGAAATACCTGCAGAAGTAACCCTGGAAGTTGACTTAATAAAGAATAAAAGTGTTAAGTGGCCCTTATTAGAAACTGATGAGTACACCATGGTAGTGGCATCGGGAGATAATTTGGATCATGCTGTATATGAAGCAACTTCCAATGCTGTAGAATATATTAAAAACAGTCTGGGTATAGAATGGGAAGAGGCTTATATACTGGCAAGCTTATCTGTAGATTTAAAGATATCTCAGCTAGTAGACCCTAAAATAACAGTGAGGGCTGCTATACCAAAGTATCTGGTAGCTACTGAAAAACTAATTGATTCCTTATAGTTATCAATTACTTATGCAGTATGGAAGGGATGGGAATTTTTACGGGGAAATATTATATTGAAAGGAATGAGTATGGTGAATGAGGTAGTGGCAGTTCTAGTTTCTTTTTCTTTTATACCTATTTTGACCAGGAAAAGAATTAAGTTTAATCATATACTTTTAATTGTTGCAGCTATATTGGCCCTAAGTTCCGGCATAAGCTACAAGGCCTTTGGGCAGGCTGTTTTAAATGTGTTTTCAAATACTTCATCTATAACAACAATACTTACAGTTTTAATGGTAGGAATACTTGGTGGTTTGATGAAACATTATAAAATACTGGATGTAGTAGTGGATACTTTGATGGAATTAATAAATGACAGCAAAAAGATACTAATGATTATTCCAGCCATAATGGGTCTTTTGGTTATTCCTGGCGGGGCTTTACTATCTGCTCCATTTGTAAACAATATTGGAGAGGATATAAAATTAAGTCCAGCACGCCGTGCTGCAATCAATCTTGTATTTAGGCATATTGCAATGTTTATACTACCTTATTCAACATCTCTACTGATAGTTACTGCTGAAATGCCTAATTTAAACATATTTAAATTAATAGGTATGAATTTGCTATTTCTCTTATTTTTAGTTAATCTAGGCTATTATTTTTTCATAAGGGATATTAAAGTGGAAGATACACCAAAGGACAAAGATGTATGGAAAAGTCTACTGAATATTTTACTATATACTTCCCCTATTTATGTGCCCATAGTAATCTATGCAATAACAGGCTGGCCCTTTTATATAACCTTAATAGCAAGTGTGTTCATGGTATATTTGCTGGGGGACAAAAAGGATTTTGCCAAGCGTACACTTAAATCCATAAATTGGAATATAGTGCTAACTGTTGTTATCATATTTATTATTAAAGAGATAATACTAAATATGGAAGGCTTGCTGGGGATCTTTAACAATATGTTAAATATAAATAATAGCATGCTCTTTATTATGCTTGTATTTTTCATATCATCTTTTTTCTTTGGATATATAACAGGGAATCAAACAGCAGCCTTGGCTATAATACTGCCTATGCTATCCCAGCTTAATGCAGGTGGAAATCTTTTATACCTGTATGTATTTATTACCTTTATTGCTTCATTCTTTGGATACTTTTTCTCCCCTCTTCATCTATGCCAGGTTTTTACACTGGAGTATATGAGGGTAAACACAGCTGAGCTGTATAGGGAATACAAATTTTATTTACCAAGCTTATTTGTAGCAGCCCTTATATCCTTCCTTATATTTGGTTTTTAATGGACAGGGGGACAGGTGACTTGCCCTCCCTGTCCTTTTTGTATTTACCTTAACTGAAAATCCAAGGCTTCTGATAACTTATCTACCTCTCCGGGAAATAGGAAAAATAAAGGCCTATTTTCCCTTTCAAAAATTACAAAAAATGCTGCTTCTTCCTTGGGAACTACCAGGTATACTTCTTCCACCCTTGCATTCATCCATTTGTTTTTCACTTCAACAGGAGCTTCAAAGGTGAATTTAATGGCATATCCATTATCCTTAATAGGATTAATTGATGGATGAATTTCATTTATCTCCTTTATCCAATTAATAACCATATCATTAATTTCTTTTGTTAGCTCCACCTTCTTAATTACCTTATTTTCATGCGGGTCGAATATTTCAATATAATTTTCACTGTTTCCATGGCTAATTTGAGGATAAAGAATTAATACAAATAAAATTAATAATAAAGAAAGTCTTTTATTCATTTTATCCCCCTTAATTATTGTTCCCACAAAAAATTTATAAATAGCAGAAATAAAATCCCATTTCTGGTTCAGTATCCTCCTAAAATACTTTAAGTCCTTCTCTAAAATTTTCCATTTTGATAAATATGGCAGCAAATAAAGTTTATAATATAGTGTACAGTAAAATTTTTAACAAAAAATTTTTATTTTTTTGCAGTAGATTTGTTTTTTATTACGTTTATATTAATAGATAGGAAAGGAGGGGAGGTATGGAAGATGTACAAGTGATAAAGCAAGTACTTGCAGGAGAAAAGGCTGCCTTTGAAAAAATAGTGGAAAAATATAAGGCCTATATATTTGCCATTATATTAAATTTTGTAAAAGACCAGGATGAAGCAGAAAACATAGCCCAGGAAGTATTCCTTCAAATTTATATCTCCCTTCCAGATTATAAATTTGATAATTTTAAGGGATGGATCAGCAGAATTGCAGCTAACAAGGCTATAGATTGGAAAAGAAGGAAAGTAAGCAAATTTAAAGAGGAGGCTGTGGAGGATACAGAGGCCATATTTGATAGGGAGAACTTAGGAGAGCATAAAACACCGGAGGATTTATTAATAGAAAGGGAATATAGGGAAAAAATCCGGAGGGTATTTAAAAGTATGCCGCCCATATATGAGGATGTACTTATTAAATTTTACTTTCAAGACAAATCCTATGAGGAAATAGCAGAGGAAGAGGGAGTTACTGTAAAAACAATAGCTTCAAGGCTTTACAGAGGACGAAATATTTTAAGAGAGAAATGGAGGGTTGAAGAGGATGAAACACTATGACCATATAGAATGGATTCTATATAAGAAAAAGCTTTTTCCAGAAGAAAAGATGCTTAAAATGGAAGAGCACCTGTATAGCTGTGACAGGTGTTTAGAGACTTTCCTTTCTCTCATAGACAATGAAGAAATAGATAAAGCCAATAAAGATTTATCTATAGACTTTACAGACCAGGTAATGGCTAAGATTGAAAATATATACCATATGCCAAAGCCTAAAAATAATAAGGCCAACAAAAAATACAGGGAAATATTTATCTACTACACAGCAGTAGCTGCCGTTACTCTTGTTTTAACAATGGGGGGCATCTTTACCAGACTGGTGGATACACTGCCTCAGGTGGCTCAGTCTACCACCACTGTGGAAGCTATAGAGATACCAAATATTGTGGCAGATGTATCCGGAAGAATAGTAAATAAAACAGCAGATTTTATAAACAATTTTGAAGTGACTAATATTGAGGAGGATGAAAATGAGAGAGAAAAGTAAGTTTATAACCTTTTTATTGTCCTTTATACCAGGGCTGTCCCATCTATATCTGGGCTTTGCCGATAGGGCTGTCATATTTCTTCTGGTATTCTTTGGAACAATAGCACTTACAGCAGGTTTAGCATTTATAACCTATAGAAATGCCTTTCTAGCGATTTTAATTATAGCCTTGCCTATAATATGGTTGGTGGCCTTACTTGATGCCTTTTCCCTGGGAAGGAAGATAAGGCTATACAGGCACAATAATGAGAATGGTGGAGAGTCAAACAGTGCTGTTGAAATTAAGGAATCCAATAGAAAGGTAATAACCCTGGCCTTGTCAACAATTCCAGGAGCAGGACACATGTACCTGGGATTGCAGAACAAGGGATTGACCTTAATGGCAATATTTTTATTTACAATATTCTTTATGGGATGGTTAAGTTCAAGTTTATTCCTATTTGTACTTCCCCTAATATGGTTTTACAGCTTCTTTGATGCACTCCATATAGTTAATGGTACTAAAACTGACGAGGAGGACTTTCTAGCCTTTTTCCCAAAAATAAAAGCAGAATGGGTAGGCTGGGGGCTTATATTCATTGGTGTGTTGATTATAGTAGAAAGGATCATATATCCTTTAATTCCATACCAGATAAGAAACTATATTCAAACATCCATAGTATCCATAATATTCATACTTGGTGGGATCAAGCTCTTAGTTAAAGGCAGGTCCATGGAAAATGGAGAGGAAGGTGAGGACCTATGCCAAAAAGACGAGTAGGAACCATTTCCATGGCCATAGTGCTTATTGGCTTTGGAATCCTAATATTCATATCCCAAATAAGCAAAAGTTCTGCCCTGGAATGGGGTATTAAATTTTGGCCAGCCATCCTGTTATTACTTGGTGGCGAGATACTCTATTACAGCTACAAATACAAGGATGAAAATGTAAATATAAAATATGATATATTAAGCATATTTATAGTACTATTAATAGTTGGTATGAATTTAATACTATATAGTATTGTGGAAATAGGTGTCATTGATAGAATTTATGCTGCAGCCACATCCCAAAACTTTAACTATCAAACTTCCTTAAAGGAAGTGGAAATAGGTGATGATATTAAGAAGATAGTTATAAATCCAAGGAACCAGTCTGGCTTAACCATAAGAACAGGAGAGGGCAATAAGATAATATCCACCTGTTCAGTAAATATAACAACAGATAGTGAAGAAAGTGCCAAAAGTTATTTGGATGAAGAATATATCAAAGTGGACAAGGCAGGAGACATAGCCTACATCACCTTTGCTGGCAGAAGTAGCTACAATGACGGCCTATATGGCGTAAATCCCTATGGATTTGAGCTTATATTACCAGCAGATAAGGAAGTGGAAATTATCAAGGCCAATGAATTGGAACTAATACTGGATAACATAGGCAGTGATTGGATAATAGATGATGTAAGCTATGCTAAGGTAAGGCTGGGTGAAAATATAGACCTTAAAATAAATGCCTTTATAGATAATGCAGAAAATCTTGGAGGAAATGCAAAATGGAATATTACAGAAGGCAATGGTGAGGATGGATCTAATATAAGGGGACAATTAATATATGGAGAAGGAACATATACAATAAATATACTAAACTCCTATGAAGTAGAGGTATATGGTATTCATCCTTAAATAGCCTGTATTAAAAAGCAGGTTTTAGGAAAATAAATGGATACAAGTTTATTTAAGAGGAGAAATTTTATGAACAAGGATGGACTTTTTGGCTCTTTGTCAATA
>Ga0209537_1005334_pt1 | contig 10278 bp, 6 predicted proteins | sample BioPla4DNA1_FD_187698 | JGI IMG/M metagenome (GOLD analysis project Ga0209537, IMG submission 187698) | Biogas fermentation microbial communities from Germany - Plant 4 DNA1 (SPAdes) (version 2) | ecosystem: Engineered > Bioreactor > Anaerobic > Digestate | place: Bielefeld, North...
CTATCGGGAACAAACATGCAGGTATTTATAAAGAGGATGAATTGGCAGAGCTTGTTGGTGTATGTGATATCATTGAGGAACGGGCCAGAAGTGCCGGGGAACGCCTTGGGGTTCCCTGGTACCTGGATGCCGAAAAAATGCTTAAGGAACTCAAGCCGGATCTCTGCAGCGTTACCACCGGCGGATATGAGTACGGCAGTGATCATTACAAACCTACCATGCAGGCCCTGGACGCAGGATGCCATGTTCTTTGCGAAAAACCTTTGAGCAATGATGTAAGAGAGGCAGAGGAAATGGTTGCCTTTGCACGGGAGAAGAATCTCTGTCTCGGCACTAATATGAACCATAGGTTTACTCCGGCGGCAAGGCAGGCGAAAAAGTGGCAGCTGGACGGCCGGATCGGAGATTTGCTGTTTGTAAATATGGCCCTTTGGATCGGAAAGTTTCAGGATTTTGAGTCCCCCTACTATCATTTGAAAGCGCTGAATCCTCACAGCGTGGATATTATGAGGCATTTTTGCGGAGGTATTGAAAAAGTGCAATGTTTTGCCATGAAGGCTCCCGGCAGGACGATCTGGTCCACTGCTTCAATAAACATGAAGTTTAAAAATGGAATAGTAGGCCACCTGACCAGCAGTTACGATATTGAGCGGGGGCATCCCATGGAAAGGTGTGAGGTAGCCGGTACCAAAGGCCGCATGGTAATAGAGGATATGTGGCGGGAAGCCACTTTATATCCGGCAGGGAATTTAGAGAAGCGTGTACTCACAAACCCTGTCTTCGGAGGTTACAGCGGTTTTGACGATACCTTCCGCAGCCGTATCCGCACCTTTGTAAGGCAGGTTGCCAATGGAGACTCACCGGAGGAAATTGACGGTTCAGGCGCCGACGGACTGGCTGCCCAAAGGGTCATCCAGGCTGCCATAATATCACTAGATACCGGCAAAGTGGTTGACGTGGATTCTATTTAATGCTGTCATCAAATCAATCCATTAATGATAAGTGAGTTATGCATTATGAAACCTAATATACTTATTATAACAGCTGATCAACAAAGATATGACTGTATCGGGTATTCAAAGCAATATCCGGTACAGACGCCAAATATAGATAAACTTGCGGAAGAAGGAGTATGGTTCACCAATGCCTATACTCCTATTCCCATTTGTGCTCCTGCAAGACAGGCTTTTTTATGCGGAAGGCGGCCGGAAACCTTCGGTGCCTTGTGGAATTATGGCATTACCCTGGATATACCGGCCTTATCCCCTGAGGAGTATACTTGGGTAAGAGAAATCAAGGAAAGAGGTTACAATACTTCCTTTATCGGAAAGTGGAGCGGTCATCCGGTACATGGTCCGGAAAAATACGGTTTTGACCATTATGTCGGGCTGAGAAACTATCATGATTTCCGCAGTAAAAAGTACCCTGACCTGGAATATAAAAAAGGCTGGATGGGAGAGGTGGATCCTGTTCCCTGCGAAGATAATGTGTCCCACTGGCTGGCCGGTAAAGCCATTTCCCGGATAAAAGAATACGCAAAAGAAAACAGCCCATGGCATGTACGGCTGGATTTTCCCGGACCGCATCTGCCTTGCCGCCCTTCAAGGGAGTTTGCTGATATGTATGACAGCAGGAATATCCCGCCCTGGCCGAGCTTCACGGAAAACTTCCACAATAAGCCTTATATTCAAAAACAGCAGCTTTACACCTGGGATATAGAGAATTTCACCTGGGATGATTGGCGTGACACGGTAGCCCTCTATTATGCCACCATTACCGAGATAGATCATGCCATCGGGAAAGTGCTTGAAACCTTGGAAGATACGGGTCAGGCAGAAAATACTATTGTCATTTATACTTCCGATCACGGTGACATGTGTGGAAGCCACCGGATGATTGATAAACATTATATTATGTATGATGATGTGGTAAAGGTGCCTTTGGCAATCCGCTGGCCGCAGATGATTTCACCTGGTATGATAATAGACGAGTTTATATGCCACTTTTTGGACATTCCGGCAACTCTTTTGGATATACTGGGAATGGACATTCCGGACTTTTTCTCAGGCAGGTCCCTGGTTCCCCTTTTCCATGGAGAAAAGGTTGAAGGCTGGCGTACGGAGGCGGTTGCAACCTATAACGGACAGCAGTGCGGACTGTATACCCAAAGGATGATACGCAATAATGAATGGAAATATATTTGGAATACAACTGATATTGACGAGCTGTACGACTTGAGAAATGATCCCCATGAGCTGTATAATGTAATTAACGAGGAAGAAAATCAAGGTATTGTTAAAGAATTAAGGCGTAAATTATATGAAATCCTGCTCAGGGAAGGGGACGGACTGGTAAAATCTCATTGGATGCGAGATCAGCTCTTAAACAATAAGAAGATCAATTTCCCCAGACAAGCATAGCAGGACAAGCGATATGGAGTGGCATAGAATGTCTCAGGTACAAGTATTGGATGGGGATCAGTTTTTCGATAAAGGGTGCATCCCCATTCACGTAATGATAGCCCAGCATGATAAAAGCAGCAGTCACATCTACCATTCTCATTCTTTCTATGAGTTTGTCTATATTGACCGGGGCTTTTCCACTCATTTTTTCAATAACAAAACAACTCTGCTGACACCGGGTGATGTTTTCGGTGTCAGACCTGGGGATGTTCACGGCTACGTACATCCGAAAAATGCGATTCTCTATAATTGTCTCTTCAACCTGAGCGCCCTTGGAAGCGACATCGATGCAATTAAAAAACTGCCGGGTCTTGAGCAGATTCTGGATGAGGAAGCGTTTCCTTCATGGCAGCGGATACGTTTAGGCCCGGCGGTTCGCAAGGACGCTGTGTCCTATCTGGAAAAGATGAGACTGGAATGTCAGCGGCGTTCATTGGGCTGGGAACTTAAGCTTAAAGGCCTCTTAATAGAGTTTCTGGTGCTTTTTTCCCGTTCTTACCTGGAACAGTATACCGAGCAGGAGGCCGGTGAATACAGATATACCCAATATATGTATAAGGCATTGGAATATATAGAAGAATACTATACGGAAAGTATCCGCATAGAGGAAATAGCAGCCTTTATAGGGCTCAGCCCGGACTATTTCTCGCGTATGTTCAAGCAGTATACAGGCCTTACTCCTATAGAATACATCCGTTATGTAAGGCTGGCAAAAGCTGCTGAACTCCTGAGAAAGCCGGATATATCGATAGCTGATGTTGCCATGCAGGTAGGGTTTGATGACCAGGGGTATTTTTCCCGGCTGTTTAAACAGGTAATCGGTGTTAGCCCGTCTGTCTTCCAGCGGGATAATATCATTGTATAGATAGCAGGCAGTATTTTGAACATATAAAGCAGCAAAAAGTAAAGTTCAGGAAAATGAAAAATAGGAGGTTGCCATGGACGTAGGAGTAGTCAGCAGGAGCTTTCCACATTTTAAAAATAAGGATATTGCAGAGTTTTTAAGCCGCAATGGATTTCGATGGACAGAACTGTGTTTTTCCAGTATTGATGCAAAATATTGGGCCTATAACAGCAGGTCGGACATATCCACTCTTACCGGCGAAAGAGCTGCAGAACTGGTTTCTGATTATCGGGAAAGAAACGTGGAAGTCACCTCCATTGGAGTGTTTACAAACCTGCTGGAGCCTGATGATAAGGAGCTGGAACAAAACCTTGCATATTTTGAGGCACATATGAAAATAGCATCTGAAAACCGGGTTCCCTATGTAGCTACAGAGTGCGGCTTTATACCAGGCCGGCGGGGTATTTGCGCAGATACTTATGAGAAAGATTTTCAGAGACTGCTGGAAAGCCTGAAATGGCTTACACAAAAGGCGAAAGAGTATAATGTTGCCGTAGCCCTGGAGCCATGTGTTCTGGATGTTGTCCCCAGTGCAAAGAGGATGAGAGATCTCATTGAACAGGTGCAATCGGACCGTCTGAAAGTATTGCTGGACCCTGCTAATCTCATCGCCAACAGTTCCGAGGAGGATATGTTTAACTATCTGGCAGATCATATTGCCTATTTCCACGGTAAGGACCGCAAGGTAAATGATGCCTATGGACGAGCGGTTGGAGACGGGGATATAGACTGGCCTCTGTTCTTAAGTTTGTACCATAATCACACCCCGGGGGTTCCTTTTATACTGGAATATGTTAATATAGACAATGTATGTGAAATTCGTGACAGAGTTTTATTTTTTTCATGATAAAAAGTAAAAGTTATCCAATAATAATATAAATATAACATAAATATTATTTTCGAAACCAATGCTGAAATTCCTAAATCCGTTCCCGGTTGTTTCGAAATATGCTTGACAGCCTTGAAGCAACATGGTAGAATTCAAATTAAAGAAGTCAATATTTACAGTTAACATTCAGCATTGGTATTTTTATTTTAAAAGTACTAATTTATTACACATTAAGCATAAAAGTAATCTATACTACATTCGTAATATTTCGAAACACATCAGGTTTATTACACAGTCTTATATATCCGTAACGAGTAATGTACTAAAATATAAGGGTTTATAATAACATAATTTAATACATAAAAGGAGCTGATAACATGTTCAAGGCAGGCTTTGTAGGTTTTGGAGAAATTAATACTCCCAGGGAAGTAGTGGATCAAAAGACAGAAGAAGCGAAACAGCTATTGGCAGAGCATGGATTCAGGCTGGTAACCACAGGTTCTGTAATTGATGATGAACGCGGTGAAGAGGCCTTAAGAGCAATTTCGGATCTTAAGAAAGCCGAATTTGATTTTCTGATTGTTTGCATTACAGGCTGGATTCCTTCCCATACCGTAATAAGGGTAATAAGTGAATTCAAAGAAAAGCCAATGATTCTGTGGGGACTGGCAGGCAACAGCAACAACGAATATAAGAGGCTGTCAACGACAGCGGCCCAGGCAGGAACAACAGCCTTGAGGAAACCCATGGAGGATATGGGCTATGTCTTCAAATATGTATACGATTTTCCCGATTCAGAATCTAAGATAGATGAAATTATAGCCTTTGCAAAAGCAGCAACAGCGGTTGAGAAATTGAAGAGAAACAAGGTGGGCATGATGGGTTTCCGGGACATGAGGCTTTACGGCACCTTGTATGACGGTGTGTCACTCAAAGCCAAAACCGGAGTGGAAGTGGAATTCTTTGAGATGCTGGAAATTGTACAGCGGATGGAAGAAGTATGCAATGATGAGGTAAATGCGGTAGTTGAGAAGGTTCTGAAGGAATGGGACTTCCAGGCTGAACCCAGGCGTGAATCTCTTGAGCTGGGTGCAAAGATCTATCTGGCGATAAAGGAAAAAATAGAAGAAGCCAAGTATGATGCCATTTCTCTGATAGACGTGGACGGAATGAAGAAGCTGATGAAATTCCCGCCGTCCATGGTATTCATGTTAATTGCAAATGAACTGAAGAAATATACAATACCTGAAAACGATACTTTAGGAGCTGTTACCCAACTGATTACCGGTCACCTCACAGGGCAGATAAGCGCATATATGGAATTTTATGAATTCATGCCGGACAGACTTCTGATGGGTGTGCCGGATTATGTACCTTATGAAGTGGTTAACGGATCATTGAAGGTGCTTCCGACCAGCTTTGGAAAACTTAGCGAGAGCATGCTGAATGTTTCCGAGGTTAAAACGGGAAGGGTAACGCTTGCCAGATTGGGCAATACCGGAGACAGATACCAGATGCACATAGTTACAGGAGAGGCAGTTAAGCCGAGAAGCTGGGAAGAAGTAGGCTGGGATCAGCCATCACCTCAGCTGCCCAGTATTGAAGTAATACTGGATACACCGGTGGATGACTTTGCTCAGAAGGTAATGGGCCAGCACTATATTGTAACCTATGGCGATAATACAGCCGAATTGAAAGATCTGTGCAAAATACTCAATATTGAAATAATCTAATTTATCTTATTAGCTTAATGGAGGGGGTTTTAAGGCTTGAACAGGTTACGCTACAATGAAAAAATCGAAGAGAAGATCAGAGAAAAACTCTCTCGGATGACCATTGAGGAAAAAGTCTGGCAAATGGGCATGGTTCCCAGCAATTTGTTTGTTGATGAAAAAGGTAATTTCATTAAAGACAAAGCAGATGAGATATTTAAAGGATACAGCATTGGAGGATTTCAGGATTTAAGATTTGAGCCTGAAAAAAATATAGATCTGATTAAAGAAATCCAGGACTATATCATTAATAATACAAGTCCCGGGATACCGGCAATTGTTGTAGGCGAAACCCTGCATGGATATTTAAGCCCAAAGGCCACTATTTTTCCTCAGGTTATAGGTCTTGGAAGCACATGGAATACCCGGTTGGTTCAGGATATAGCCGAAGCGGCAGCCAAGGAAGCCCGCGCAGCGGGAACTACCCTGGCCAATTCACCTGATCTGGATTTAGCTAGGGATCCGCGGTGGGGAAGGGTGGAAGAAACTTTTGGAGAAGATCCTTACCTGGTTACACAGATGGGCTTAAGCATTGTAAGAGGCATGCAGGGTGATATGAACAGGGATAGAAGCGAAATGATTATCTCTGCCATAAAGCACTATGTAGCCCACTCTTCTCCTGAAGGCGGAGTAAATATAGGACCGGTAGCAGCCGGAGAACGTCAGTTAAGAGAACTGTATTTAAAACCCTTTGCCGCAGCGATTCAGGAAGGCGGCGCCCTGGCAGTAATGCCTGCCTATAGTGAATTGGACGGCATACCGGTTCATGCATCTGAGTTTCTTTTAACTGAAATACTCAGAAATGAACTTGGGTTTATGGGAATGACCATAGCTGACTACGGTGCCATACATATGCTGTACAGAGTTCACAAGGTTGCTGAAAGCCCTCAGGCTGCCGGCAGACTGGCTGTTAAAGCAGGCATGGACTTTGAAGCAGGCAACATTCACTGTTATGGAGATAATCTAATTGAGCTTGTGAAAAAGGGTGAAGTACCCGAAAAAATTATTGACACTGCTGTTACCAGAATTCTCAGGGTAAAGTATTTGGCAGGCATTATGGATAATCCTTATGGCAGCCTGGAAAAAGCAAAAAAATATTATGGATGTGAAAAGCATAAACAGCTTGCTCTGGATGCCGCCAGGGAATCCATCGTTCTTCTGAAGAATCAAAATAACATTCTGCCGCTGGATAAAAATCTAAAATCTGTCGCCGTAATAGGTCCTGTCGCTGACAGAGGTGAGCTGGGAGACTACAGCCTGCCGAATGATGATGTGGTCACTCCCTTGGCAGGAATAAAGGCGGTACTTCCCAATGACTGCAAAATTAACTATGCAAAAGGCTGTGGTTTATGGGAAATGGATAGAAGCGGATTTGAAGAATCAATAGAGGCTGCCCGCAATTCTGAAGTTGCAATCGTTGTGCTTGGTGAAACCAGCATAAAAGCATATGGTATGGGCTGGGGCAGAGAGACGGATGATGTGATTCTATGCGGTGAAGGTTACGACCGTTCTGACATTTCCCTGCCCGGGCTTCAGCATCAATTAGCAGAAGAAATAATAAAAACAGGCACGCCGACAATACTTGTCCTTATTAACGGCCGACCCATCACATTAGGCGACCTCAATGACAGTGCCGCTGCAATTCTGGAAGCCTGGTATCCGGGGCAGGAAGGGGGAACGGCAATAGCTGAAGTCTTGTTTGGAGACGTGAACCCTTCAGGCCGGCTTACAATTTCATTCCCTAAAGAAAGCGGCCAGATTCCTGTTTATTACAATCATAAACCGTCAGCCAGGGGCTATTACAAAAAGCCTGGAACTCCGGAAAAACCCGGCAGGGATTATGTATTCTGTGATACAGAGCCTATGTACCCATTTGGTTACGGGCTTAGTTATACTACTTTCGAGTATTCAAATCTTAAAATAGACATCCAAAACTTAAAGGAAAAAAATGAGATTAACATAAGTGTAAGTGTTAAGAATACCGGTAAGAGGGAAGGAAAGGAAGTGGTGCAGCTTTATGTAAACGATATTGTAAGTAGCGTTACCACCCCTGTAAGAGAGCTTAAGGGCTTCACCAAAATTTCCTTATTGCCCGGGGAGGAAAAGCAGGTTGTCTTTAATCTGCCCCTGAAAGAGCTGGCTCTTATTGACAGAAATATGAAGCTGGTAGTAGAACCCGGAGAGTTTGAAGTTTTTGTAGGAGATTTAAAAGCAGCATTTAAAATATAGATGGAGGAGATTAAAATGAAAAAGGACAATAGATATATACCTTATCCATTTTATTGGGATGATGTGCCGATTGACATTTCATTTGTATTCAAGAATGAAAAGCCGGCTGGCAGGCATGGCTTCCTGAAGGTTTCAGGCAGCGACTTTGTATTTGAGGATGGAACAAAGGCTAAGTTCTGGGGTACTAACTTTAACAGCGGCTTAAATTTTCCGCCCCATGATTTTGCCGAGAAGCTTGCACGGCGGTTGTCTAAAATAGGAATTAATATAGTCAGATTCCACCAGATGGATGCGGAGTGGGCAACCCCCAATATATTCCAGTTCAGTAAAGGGGAGAGAAAAGGCAATACGTTAAGTTTTGATCCCCGCAGCATGGACAGACTGGATTATCTCATATATTGCCTGAAAAAAGAGGGTATATATATTTATATGGACATGCTGACCTACCGGAAGTTTAAAACCGGAGATGGTGTTGTGGCTGCAGAACAGCTCCAGGATGCAGCCAGGCCGTATTGTATCTTCGACCGAAAACTAATAGAACTGCAGAAGAGGTTCAATTACGACTTGTGGACTCATATTAACCCCTACACAGGTCTGGCTTATAAAGATGATCCTGCCATAGTTCTGGCAGAGGTTATCAATGAAGGTGATATGTTCAGCAGGCCTACTGTTATACCTTACTACAAAAACATATTGGACGGCATGTTTGATGAATGGCTTGAGAAAAACGGCAGGAAAAGGCCGGAAGGCGAAGTAACCTATCCTTCTGATGATCCGGTCATAACTGAATTTCTGATTGAAGTTCAGGAAAACTATTACAGGGAAATGATCGGACATTTAAGAGAAATCGGAGTTAAGATACCCATTACCGGCACGAACTGGGCCATTAATGCTGCAAACAGGAAAACTCAGTTAGTCACCGATTTTGATGACGGGCACGCATACTGGTATGAGTGGAAATGGAAAGAAGAAATTAAGGAATTCGGCAACAAGCCTATGGTTTCTCAGGTGGATGCCATATTGCCCAGCCTTTCCTTCCAGCGAACCCTGGAAAGACCATATTTTATATCAGAGTGGGATATGCCCTGGCCGAATGAATGGCGTGCAGAAAGCCCGGTATACCTGGCAGCCGTCGGTTCCTTCCAGGATTGGGCCGGTTTTGCAATCCATACATACAGCTATTCATCTATGAAGGGTATTCAGGTTACAGGCAAGGAAGTCAGCTCAAGAGCGATTGGAAGTGTTCCCTACAGGGAAGGGGTATTTAATACCTGGAATGACCCTGCTAAATTTGGATTATTCTATCATAGTGCGCTGCTGCTCAGAAGGCAGGATGTAAAACCTGCAAATGAAAGTTATAAAATACAGGTCAGGGATATGTCCTTAAAACCTGGTGAAATACTCGCCTTAAGCCTTATTACAGAAAAGCATAAAGTTGGTTTGTCATTTGAAGAAGATCCAAAGGATGAAAAAAACACTGTAGCGCCGGAAGCTAAATTGGCAGAGGAAAAAGGCGAGATTCTTTCAGATACAAAAGAACTGTATCGAAGCTGGGACAAAAAATTCGGATGGATTGACAGTGAAAGAACTAAGGCCATATATGGTTTTGTCGGCAGTCAATCCAGCATAGATTTAACCGATGTTTCATTTAAAGTGGAGAATGATTTCGCGACTATTGCTATGAGCTCATTGACAGATAAGCCTATAAATGCATCTGACAACATTCTTCTTACTACCGTAGGCAGGTCAAAGAATACCGACATGAAGTTTAATGAGGAACATACTTTAATGCTGGATCTTGGCCGTCCTCCGATACTGGTGGAAGTAATAGAAGCTGAAATCTGTATAAAAACCGAAATACCTACTTTACGAGTATGGGCAGTGAATGCTGAAGGGTTCTTTGCAGGTGTTATTCCGTCCACTTATGAAAATGGAGTGTTTAAGTTCAAACTTGGTAAAGAATTTGCTTCCATGTACTACCTGATACAGTCTGAGTAACATTATTGAAAATATTTAAACCAGTTTATAAAACAGGAGGCCATTTATATGCAAAGAATAAAAATAGGATGGGCAAGAAGAGAT
>Ga0209537_1005340_pt1 | contig 10268 bp, 11 predicted proteins | sample BioPla4DNA1_FD_187698 | JGI IMG/M metagenome (GOLD analysis project Ga0209537, IMG submission 187698) | Biogas fermentation microbial communities from Germany - Plant 4 DNA1 (SPAdes) (version 2) | ecosystem: Engineered > Bioreactor > Anaerobic > Digestate | place: Bielefeld, North...
GCTCTGTGCAGGCCGCATTCCTTAGTTTCCTTTGCCAGTAAAAGTATTGTTTCTGCTTATTCCCGTTGCCTGGCAGAATTCCTTTATGTTTTGCCCGCTGTCATGTCGCGCCTGTATTACTTTAGCCTATTGTGATAACCGGTACTGTGTTGTGACCTTTTGTGTATCCATACAATCACTCCTTATCTTTAGGTTGAAAGAGTTGGCCTACTTTTTCAACTTTTTCAACCGGCTTTTTGGGTGATTGTACTACCTTTAAATCTTTTATGCTATGTGCCGGTATCTTTTACGCTTACACCCAGTTTATAATTTTATAATTAAGCTAATGGTACAGCCCCGAGTGCCTTGATAGCTTAATTATTTCTCAAAAGTCAACGAGGGCTCTCAATAAAAGGAAATAAATCTATGTTTAAAGCCTATGCAAACACATTCTTCTTCAGCAATACTGTCGACATATTTTTTATCCCCTGCTTTCAACCAGCTCTTTTTTGGCTTCCAATAGCGCCAGCGCAGTCTCCTGCCAGGCCTCCAATCCCACCTTATAGGCTTCCTTACCTTTCGGAGTGATAGTATATACTTTTCTCGTTCTACCACCCACCGTCCTTGTATGGCTAGTAACATATCCCCCCTTTTCAAATTCATGTAAGACAGGATACAGGGCCCCTACTGTAGGAGCGCAGCAGCCACATGTCAGGGAAGAAATCCTTTTGGAGATCTCATAACCATGCAGCGGCTTTTCATAAAGAACTCTTAAAATAAACAATCTGGAAAGACTCATCTTAATTAAACCGTTCCAATATGTTTTATCCAAATATTGGTCCATTATATCAAATATCCCTTCATACATTTTTTCCTATATATTACACTTATTATATTAAAGATCAAGGTATTTTTCTTCAGCGTTGATGCCGACATCACCGCATTCCAAACTGAATACTTGACACGCTATAGTCAGTATTACTTCAGAATCCAAGCGTTTAACGATGCGGGTCCATCAAATTGGGTGAAAACACCAGCACGTTCCCCGTTAGCTTACGTTAAAGCTGCAAAAAACAGCAGGGAAAGACCGTGAGGGAACTTTTGTTTCCTCCGACCTTTCCTGCTGAAAATAGTAAAAGAAATGGCCAAGAGCAGTGACTATAGCAAGTTGGGAAAGGCCGGCTGTCAACTTTTTTGCAGCATTGACGGAAACCAGTGTTTTGTCCTCAAACAGAAACTTACCAACAAAAGCATTATGGGAACTTCTATCAGCACCCCCACCACTGTAGATAGTGCGGCTCCGGACTCCAGTCCAAACAAGGTAACCGCCGTGGCGATGGCTACCTCAAAATGGTTGCTGGCACCGATCATTGAAGCAGGAGCGGCTTCTTCATAAGTGATGCCTATTAGTCTGGATGCACCGTAACCGAGCCAGAAAATAAATAGCGTCTGGATAATGAGAGGAACGGCAATCAAGGCCACGACAAGAGGAAAGCGCAGTATTACCTCTCCTTGCAGCATAAAAAGGAAGATAAGAGTGGCGAGAAGAGCAACAATGGAGATGTTTCCCATGTTTTTTAAAAAAACACCTTCATACCATTCCATACCCTTACTTTTAATGAGGCGGGTACGGGTAAAGTAGCCAGCTACCAGGGAGACACCCACATAAAGCAGAACGCTGTAAAAAATGGTCATAAAAGGCACCACCATCTCAGCAACACCCAGCAGGAAATTGCCGAGGGGAGCATAAAGGACCAGCATGGTAAGGGAGTTAATGGCAACCATAACCAGGGTCAGGCCCATAAATCCCCTGGCCAGGTAACTCCAGACCAGTACCATGGCGGTGCAGGGCGCTATCCCTAAAAGGATCATCCCGGCAATGTATTCCGTGGCTTGATCGTATTCAACATAGGGAGCCCAGATGATGCGCATGAAAAGCCAGGCAAAGAAGAACATGGTAAACGGTTTAATAGCCCAGTTTATAACAAGGGTCAAAATAACGGGCCTGGGTGCCTTGACAGCGTTTACAACCTCGTTAAAGTCGATCTGCAGCATAATGGGAAACATCATGGCAAAGAGAAATATTGCTACAGGAATATTGACCTGGGCTACCTGCAGGGAGTTGAGGAGTTGGGCTGCAGCCGGGAAAGCCGCTCCCAGTCCTATTCCTGCCAGGATGCATAAAGCTACCCATACTGTTAAATATTTGTGAAAAAAACTTAGCTGGTACTCTTTTGTCTCCGTCATAACTTTGAGCCTCCATATCAAGAGCAAAATAGAACCTTCTTAAGTTGGTTAAGAGAGGCGATAACTGCCAGGTTCCCTATCCGGGGAAAATGGCTCCGTAAAGCAAACCCGCCAGAGTGGACATGACAATCACCAGAGAAGCATAAACCAGCGTTTTTTGTGTCCCCAGTATACTACGGATCACCAACATACTGGGCAGGCTGAGCGCAGGGCCCGCCAACAGCAGGGCCAGAGCCGGACCCTGCCCCATACCCAGGCCGAGAAGGCCCTGCATAATAGGAATCTCTGTCAGGGTGGCAAAATACATGAACGCACCCACAACTGAGGCTACAAAATTAGCCTGCAAGGTGTTACCCCCCACTGCCGCTTCGATAACGCCAGAGGGAATAAGTCCTGCGTCAACTCCGGGGCGCCCCATGAGCAGTCCCGCCACGAGGACGCCGCCAAAAAGAAGCGGCAGGATCTGCTTGGCAAAATTCCAGGTAGCATCCACCCAGTTGAGGCGTTCATAATCCTCAAACCAGCGTACCAGGATAAAAGCGAGTATGCCCAGCAGGATTACAACCAGGTACCACTTGATCCCGAAGATGAAATGCCAGAAACCAATCGCCTCTTGCGGCCTTCCCAAGGCGGCAAAAATTAGGATGAAAACGAGCACTGCAAAATAAAACACGTTCTGACCCGGGCTGCGCCTTTCTTCCTGCTCAAACATCTGCCCTATTGTTGCTTTCGCTTTTTCTGCTTCCTCGCGCCGGTAGATAAGAGCCATGAGCAGCCCAATCACCACGGCAAAAAGGACGGCACCCACAGCCCTGGCCAAACCCAGCTGCCAGCCCAAAACCCGCGCTGTGAGAACGATGGCCAGGATGTTAATGGCCGGGCCGGAGTACAGGAAAGTAGTAGCCGGGCCAATCCCTGCTCCTTTTTTCCAGATACCAGCAAATAAAGGCAGTACTGTGCATGAGCATACAGCGAGAATACCTCCGGAAATAGAGGCCACGGAATAGGTGAGATGTTTGGGAGCCCCTCCTCCAAAGTACTTGAGAACTGCGCCTTGGGAAACAAAGGTAGAAATACCCCCGGCGATAAAAAGAGCGGGGACCAGGCAGAAGAGAACGTGCTCCCGGGCATATTCCTGCAGCATGTGAAAGGCTTCCAAAATAGAAACCTGCACCGCCGTATTGTTGAACGGGATAAAATAGGCGGCCAGGAAAACGCCTGCAATCAATGTTAACTTATGCCATTCCTTCATGAGTTTTTATCTCCAACCTATTTATTCTCTTCCTGAATCCACCTTTTAATCTCTTCCTTCCGGGGTACACGGCCGAATACCTTAACCTTTTCGTTTACTACCAGTCCGGGAGTCATCATGACATCATGCTCCAAGATCTTATCCAGCTCCGTTACTTTCTCCACATCGGCAGCCACACCGAGTTCCGCCAAGGCGTTGATGGTTTCTTTTTCCAATTTCTGACATTTCATACATCCCGTTCCTAAGATTTTAATTCTCATTTACAACGACCTCCTCACTCTTCAGTAAGGTTTTAAACTTTTAAAGCAGTTCTCATGGCTGAACTAGCGATCAATGCCGCCGCCTCATCATCATTGAAGTATCATTTTAATGTAGAGTTCATCTCCATCATTTACTTCTTTTGCCAGTCCTTCTGCACCAATGGCTTCATCATTAACAAGTACTGTAATTACCGCGACCACAATGCCGGTGCATCCTCTGCCTTTTAAAAAAGAGCATCTTTTCATTTTGGGCATCAGTGTTACCAAATGGTCGAGACATTCACCCACTGTTTTCCATTTACTTTAATTATTTCTTTTCTCTCTGATAGAGCAGACAGGCTGGCCGGAACATAAAACTCGATCCTCATCCTGAAATACTCCTTGCCGCAAAAACTTCTTTGCCGGCTGTTCCGCTCTTCGTTTAGCAACGCACGCGGGGCCGATACGTTCGGCTTTCTTAAGCCTCTCAAGATCCTCCAGGGCAACCGGGTTGCTCTCAAGTGAGTGTTTGATACCGGTTAGAATGTGGCCGGCATAGTCTTTCACCCGGTCGGTGTCAATGGAGTAAAGGGCCCAGCGGCCTTCTCTCCTCAGCTTGAGCACTCCGGTATCGTAAAGGGCCCTCAATATCCGTGATGCCTTGGACTGAGAAATGTCCATGACCTGCATTACCTCGCAAACGCAACACTCCCTTTCCTGAAGAAGATTGAGAACTCTAAGTCTCGATTCGTCGGAAAGGACTTTCAGCAACTTTGTAAGTTCCCTCATAAATAGCCTCCTGTATATGTCACATGCAAATTCACGCATACATGCATATATGCAAATAATACATTTCCCGGAGCGTTTTTGTCAATGCTGTTATTATATAAATATCTTTAGTTCTGCAGAAAAGCTCAAAAAAATTTTAAGGCACAGATCACCGCTCCTGTACGGAGTCGGTGTCTGCGCCGGTTATCGTTTTACCCCGCCGTGACAAGTTTCGGCAGCTATGCTGTTTGTGCTTTATAGCGAAAGATTTCCCCTTTAAGTAATTCCAGCAACAACCTGGCTTTCTCCTGCAGCATTTTGTCCTCGCAACCCAGGAATTGAGAAAAAGCTTCTTCCTTTATAAAGGCGGCTTCGTCCAAAGTCTTCCCTTTCACCAGTGTACAAAGAATTTCTATTGATACATTGGTTATCGGATCAGTGATACATTGATACTTGATATCGGTTATGAGGTTGCCTTCAACCTGGATATAGAGACACAAAAAATCGTCAGTGTTTCCACAGACAGGGCTGACCTCTCCGAAAGTCTCCAGGTAAACAGATGCATTTTCAATCTTCCCTACATGCTCAAATCCCGTTTTTAATAATTTTTGGTAATATGCTGTAATTGCTTCGTGCATTCCTTCTCTTCCTCCTTGTTTGTTCACTTGACTTAAACCTCAGATATAGCCGCGCTCTTTAAATATCTCATCCAGCGTTTCCAGGAATATCCGGCATTCATCCATGGTATTGTAGAAGTAGCAGGAAATCCGGTACACCATCCTGTGTTCACTGTGCGATATAGGGCGGGTCCACTGCAAACCGAACTTCTCATTAAAATAGGGATGCACACAGAAAACACCGTCCCTGATCATGATATTGCTTTTTTCACTAAGCTCGACGGCTATCCCTAATGCATTCGGCCGTTTGACTTCGAAGGTCAAAATCCCGCCCCTTTGTGACGCATCCTGTGGGCCGACGATTCTGAACCATCCCGTATCCCCGTAACGCTTCATCAGCTCCTCGCTGAGAAAATGGTTCAGGCCCGCTTCATGCTCTCTTATCCTGTCCATTCCAATTTGCTGCAGGTATTGAACAGCTGTTCCTGAGGCAATCTGAGCGGGGTAATTCTGGATTCCTGCCTCGAACCTATGCGGCGGAAGCATAAGGGTATAGGATTGATATGTGGAATTGGCGACTGTGGCACCACCCAGGATAACAGGTGCAATGACATGATCCGCTTCATCCTCTTCATGAGGCTTTTGCCCAAGATGTTCTTTTTTCCCAAAAAGTACACCCACCCCTCGCGGCCCGCACATTTTATGAAGCGAAAAGGCCAGGAAATCGACATCCAGGCTCTGAACGTCAATCGTTTGATGGGGTACGGCCTGGGCACCGTCAAGAAGTACCAGGGCACCGTATTGATGCGCTATTTTAATTATTTCTTTTGCAGGTATGGTATAACCGGTTATATTTGAGGTGTAGGCCATACTGACCAATCTGACCCGGTTATTCTTCATCTTGCGCTCAAAAGCATCGAGGTCAAATTCGTCCCGGTCATTGGGCAATGTAAAATCAATTTTGATACGTCCCTCTTTCTGCAATTTCAGCCAGGGAAGCAAATTGGAATTATGTTCCTTATCGGTCAGCAAAACAACATCCCCGGACCGGAACGGGAAGCCAAGCGCCACCATGTTGAGGGCATGAGTCGTATTCAGGGTGAAGATAATTTCTTTTTCAGAGCCAGCATTAATAAACTCGGCAATAATCTGGCGCGGGCTTTTTAATCCTTTGCCGGGATTTCCTTCTATGCGCTCGGAAACCTCCTGGGCAAACCAATGACGGCTCCTTGTGCCGCTGCAAGCAGGATAATCCGTATAATACTCTTCAATTGAATCGATAACCTGTCTTGGCACCATGGTTGTGCACGCGTTATCCAGATAAATAGGGGGTTTGCCATTTCGCTGTCTCTTAAGTGCAGGAAAGTCTTCCCTATATTTCTCAATAGATTTTTTGCTATCCATGCGTTCCGCCTCGTCCTAAACCTTAAAAAGAATTGATTAAATATGGCCGCCACTTTCTTTGGCGATATTTTAGGGGCGGCTCCTAAATGTTTATTATCAGCCTATTTGGATCCTCCCTTTTCTGCTGGCAAAATTTTTAAGTCACAACATCCCTTTTTAGCCGTTTCTTCTTTTATTTCAACAATTTTCATATCACAGCATCCTGACTTCGATCTGTTAAAAAAGCTGAAAATACCTTTTTTAGGCTCCTTTTCTTTCATTACAATTAAAGCCTCCTATCCATAATTTGTTCTGCTTATCTGGATCTAGCCAGATATCTTTTATATTCTTCAAGCAAAGCACTTTTGTATTCTCGCTCAGCACCCTCAGGGATATAATTTTTTTGCTGCACTATTTCCAACAGTTTTTCAGCTGTTTTTTCACCCGCCAGGTCAAGGTCTCTTACATCCAGAAAAGCCTGTTCTACTCCGGTTAACCCTATAAGAACCCCGCCAACGTTTAGCTGATAAATTTTGGGCGCTCTCGGATCACAACAGCTGCTCATATGTTTACCTTTCCTCCTTTCATTTTAAAATATCGGGTGGAGAATTTGAAAAATACACCCGGTCAGGATAGCCACAGCAAGAATCGTAAGCGCAAAGGTAGCTACCAGCCTGGGTTTAAAGATTGATGCCAACAGGGTTAATTCAGGGATACTGGCTCCCGCTCCTCCTATTATTAACGCCATCAATGCTCCCAGGCTCATGCCTTTTGTCAGCAATACCGAGGCAATAGGAATTATGGTCTCAACCCGGATATACATGGGAATACCAATAACGGCAGCCATAGGTATCGCAAAAGAGCTGTCCGGCCCTGCCACCTTAATAATTAATTGCTTCGGCACAAAGCCGTAAATAAACGAACCGATCGCTGCGCCTATTATTAAGTAAGGAACAACCTGAATAAATAAGCCCCATGTCTGCATACCGGCACGTCGTACTTTTTCTTTTTTTGTTAATGGTACATTTGCCACACCTTCTGCACAGCAACCTAACTCTATACGTACATTTTTATACGTGTCGGCCAGCCCCATTCGCTCCCATACGGCTCCAATGATAACAGCAAAAGTAAAAATGATTATCCCGTAAAGAAGGGTAAATTTCCAGCCCATCATGGTTAAAAAAAGGATAAGTATAACGGGATTAAGAAGGGGTGAAGAAATAAGGAAGGACATAGACGCACCAAAAGGTGCCCCTCCGTTAAGCAAACCGACCAGGATAGGAATGGTGGAGCAGGAGCAAAAAGGTGTAGCTACCCCCAAGGCTGCCCCAAGTATATTCCCAAGCCATTTTTTCGGCTTTGTCAAAAACCGCTTTACTGTTTCTTCGCTGACAAACTCCTGGAGCAAAGCGATCAGAAAAGAAATCCCAAGAAATAATGCCAGCAGTTCACTAGTAATTATGAGAAAATACTTTCCTGCGGTTATGAGATCGTTTATTTCAAACATAAAAAAGCCTCCCAAACTTTTACCCGTTATTTTTCTTTTCCAACCGCAAGGATATAGGATGCCGCTTCACCCCATGACAAGAAGCCACTTTATAGGCCCGCTCCCCTGCTGGTGTAAGTGTATAAACCTTCCGTTCAGTTCGGAAACTACCTCGGCATTCAAGCTTACCAGGCCGGTTTCAGACGGGATAAAGGCTTCCCTCCGTTGGTGCGCAGCAACCATTGGTAAGGGCAGCTACGTGCTTGGTAATTTCATAACCGTACAGGGGCTGGCGGTGCAGCACATGCAAGATAAAGAAACGGGAAAGACTCATTTTAATAAGGCTGGCCTAATATTCCTTACCTTTGTTTTATTCATATAGGTTACCGCTCTTTATATATAATCCTAAATATATTGTAGCCCTTATAACATTATTTGTCAAGGAAAACTGCATATTTATGTTTTTATAAGATAATGCCCTTTCCGCAGCAGGGTTCCTAAGCCTGGCAGAAATATTCAAACCCAAACCCCTGGGAGACCCCACCCGTGTCAAAATTCTTCATGCCCTCTCCCAAGAGGAGCTTTGCGTTTGCGAGGGTAGCAAAGTTGGTATAGCCCTAGTTCTCATACCGCCAATGGTTATCCCGGAGCCCGTTCTTTCCGAATTGGTTGTACCGAGTTCTAAATTAATTAACCACTGTTTCATGCCCTTATATATAAAATACCACCGGGGAGCGGCTACCCACTCCCCGGTGGATCGATTTTCTTTCCTTCAATTGCTTTTATCGAAGACATGGTCCCACCAGTAAGCATCCGTCAAGTGTTTGCAGCTTGCCTTTTCAGGTCATCGTTAAAGTTTGCTACCTTATGGAGTTAGCTTGACGATGCGGCAACCATTACCCCTCATGGTAATATAGCCGGATACTTCGTCTCTAACTTTTGCATCCAGCAGTAAGTTAACGTTAGCCGTTGCCCAGCCGTGCGGAATGGATACTACGCCGGGTATAATATCCGGTGTGACTTTCGCTTTAATCTTGATCTGGCCGCGCGGGGTCTGCACGCCAATCATCTCGCCGTCCATTATGTCATATTTCTTAGCGGTAAGGGGGCTTATCTCCGCATACGCTTCCGGTACTCTAATCCTCAAAGGCACAACATCACGCATTTGAGCGCCGATGTATTCCTCTTTTCTGGCACCGGTCAGCAATACCTCAGGATACTGCTCGGCAAAAATGGGATCCGCTACGCGGCTCTGCTGCGGTTCGAAGTGGCCGGGAAGGCCTGCTGCGCCCAGTCTTTCCATTTCTTCTGAATAAAGCTCGACTTTCTTTGATTCTGTGGCAAAGCCAATTTTTTCAAAAAGATTGTATTCGATTTCGCCAAAATAAAGGCCTGCGGGATGTTCCTTCAGCTGCTCCATAGTTACCCCGGTGGTGGAGAAGAAGTGTTCCGCCACTTCTTCATCGGTCTTCCAGGGGAAGTACTCTCCCAGACCGACCTTGTGGCCCAGCTCGCTCCAAATTTGCCAGATCGGCTTGCTTTCATACAACGGATCTATAACTTTCTTGCGCAGCAAGATGTAGGGCTTGCAATATGAAATGGCATAGGGGAATCCTCCGATGCCGGTCTCCTCCAGGGAAGTGCAGGAAGGAAGGACATAATCGGCCAACTGGCATGTTTCTGTCATAAACGGGTCAATGGATACAAATAATTCCAAATTCTTTATGGCCTCTAAGAAGCGATTGGTATCGGGGAAAGTCAGAGCAGGGTTGCTTCCCGAGCTAATAAAGGCCTTGATCGGGTACGGCTTCTCGGTGATCATCGCTTCTGTCATCATGGACGCAGAGCCGTACGGAGGAGTACGCTTGCGGAACTGGTGGAAAACAGGATATTCATAATAACCGAGGCTCTTTTCCTCAACCGGCACGCGCAGGTCGGCAAGCCTGATTTGTGGACAGGTAACCCATCCGCCAGGTCTGTCGATATTGCCGGTAATGGCCATCAGGATGCAGAAAGCCCTTTCCGTCTGCAGACCGTTGGCATACTGGTTCAGGTGCCCCACACCCTCTACGATGCAGGATCTTTCGGTATTGGCAAAAGTCCTGGCGATACGCCGCACTTCCGAGGCCGGAACACCGGTGACAACTTCGGCTTTTTCCGGTGTATATTCCTTAACGTGCTCCACCAGCTTGTCAAAGCCGGATACCCACTTGTCGACAAATTCCTTATCCCATAATTCTTCTGCAATAATAACGTTGATCATGGCCAGCGCCAGGAAGGCGTCAGTCCCCGGGCGG
>Ga0209537_1005342_pt1 | contig 10267 bp, 7 predicted proteins | sample BioPla4DNA1_FD_187698 | JGI IMG/M metagenome (GOLD analysis project Ga0209537, IMG submission 187698) | Biogas fermentation microbial communities from Germany - Plant 4 DNA1 (SPAdes) (version 2) | ecosystem: Engineered > Bioreactor > Anaerobic > Digestate | place: Bielefeld, North...
CTTTTTATGAAATTCGAAATGATATGGATAAGCTCTTATATGCCAGCTATGTTATAAATTTAACAGAAGAGGTGGTAAGTCCTGGACAAGGGGATATCCACCTCTTTTATCTGCTACTACAAACCCTATCCTACTTTTGCTATTCAGATTTGGAACCTGAGCTAATAACTCATGTTTTTGAGATTAAACTTTTGGATCACATAGGCTATCGTCCTGTATTGGATAATTGTATGATTTGCGGATCCAATAAGGGTCCTTATCATTTTGATATTGTTGAAGGTGGCCTGGTATGTACTAACTGTTTTAATGCCAATAGAATTGGTAATAATATTCAAATGGGTACTATTAAAACTATTGAATATGTTTTGGATATGGATATGAACAGGATGAATATTTTAAAGATCCCTTCATCCATAATGGAAGAGCTGGATGAAATCTTAAAGGCATATATCGAGGAGCGCATTGAAAAAAGGCTGAAGAGCCGACAGTTCATAGACGACTTCAAGGGAAGAAACAGGAAAAATTAAAAAAATGTAGAATATTATTGACCAAAGACTAAAAATTGTATAAGATGATAGGGCCTAAAATAAATCAATAGGTGTGAATGACAAGACCCTATTTTCATATAAATACATATTAAGGAGGACGGTTGTATGTCACATAAGTACGTATACCTTTTTAGTGAAGGCGATGCCACCATGAGAAACCTTTTGGGTGGCAAGGGTGCAAACTTAGCGGAAATGACAAATCTAGGCTTGCCTGTACCCCAGGGATTTACTGTTACCACTGAGGCATGCACGAAATATTACGAAGATGGTCGGGTTATCGCACAGGAAATTGTGGACCAAATTCATAATGCCATGTCTGAACTGGAAAAGATAGTAGGTAAAAAATTTGGTGATGTTGATAATCCCTTTCTCGTTTCGGTAAGATCGGGCGCAAGAGCTTCAATGCCCGGTATGATGGATACAGTCTTGAATCTGGGATTAAACGATGACACTGTAGAAGGATTAGCAAAACTGACGGAAAATGAAAGATTTGCATATGACAGCTACCGGAGATTCATTCAGATGTTCTCAGACGTTGTGATGGAGATCGATAAATCCCATTTCGATGAAATTATGGACAAGGTTAAGGAAGAGAACGGAATAACCGAAGATTCCGAACTAACCGCTGAAAACTTTAAGGAAATTGTAAAGGGATTCAAGGAACTTTACAGGTCCATTAAGGGTGAAGATTTTCCCCAGGACCCCAAAAACCAATTATTGGCAGCAGTGGAAGCAGTGTTCCGTTCTTGGGATAATCCCAGGGCTATAGTTTATAGAAGGATGAACGATATACCCAGTGATTGGGGTACCGCCGTTAACGTTCAGGCTATGGTGTTTGGGAATATGGGTGAGGATAGCGGCACCGGTGTAGCCTTCACCAGAAACCCAGCAACAGGAGAGAATAAACTTTATGGTGAATACTTAATAAATGCTCAAGGGGAAGATGTTGTTGCCGGTATTAGAACCCCTGAACCCATAGATAAGTTAAAAGAGGTAATGCCTGAAATCTACCATGAGTTCGCTCAAATTGCCGAAAAGTTGGAAAAACACTACAAGGATATGCAGGATATGGAATTTACCATTGAGAAGGGTAAACTATATATGCTGCAGACCAGAAGTGGCAAAAGGACCGCAGCCGCTGCTTTGAAAGTAGCTGTAGACCTGGTAGAAGAAGGACTTATAACCAAGCAGGAAGCCTTGTTGCTGGTTGATCCAAGACAATTAGATACCCTCTTACATCCGACCTTCGAGCCTAATGCGCTGAAGGCAGCCACTCCAATAGCTAAGGGTCTCCCTGCTTCACCGGGCGCAGCGACTGGTCATATATACTTCACCGCTGAAGCTGCGGCAGAAGCAGCTAAGGCTGGCCAAAAGGTTATTTTGGTACGCCAGGAGACTTCCCCTGAGGATATTGAAGGTATGTATGCCGCCGAAGGTATACTAACTTCCCGTGGTGGAATGACATCTCATGCCGCTGTTGTTGCCAGAGGTATTGGGACATGCTGTGTAGCAGGATGTGCTGATGCCCTGATTAGTGAATCCGCTAAGAATATGATAATAGGTGGAAAAACCTATAACGAGGGTGATTTTATCTCCTTAGACGGGTCTACAGGAAACATATATGGTGGGGAATTACCAACTGAGGAACCTACTCTTACCGGCGATTTTGCTACATTGATGGAATGGGCTGACGAGTATAGACGGTTAGCTATTCGAACAAATGCTGATACCCCAAGGGACGCTCAGCAGGCGCTGGATTTTGGGGCGGAAGGTATTGGACTATGTCGCACAGAGCATATGTTCTTTGAGGAGGATAGGATCCCTGCCATCCGTGAGATGATTGTGGCCAGAAGCGAAGATGAGAGAAGGAAAGCCCTTGCTAAACTCCTGCCCCTGCAGAAGTCCGATTTTAAGGCGATATATGAAGTTATGGGCGACAGAGCTGTTACTATACGTCTCTTAGACCCACCTCTTCACGAGTTCTTACCCCATACCGATTCGGATATTAGGGCGTTGGCTACAGATATGGGCTTAACCTTTGAGGAACTCAAGTCTACCGTAGATGGGCTTCAGGAAATGAACCCCATGCTGGGGCATCGCGGCCTCCGTCTGGCAATAACCTATCCAGAAATCGCTGAGATGCAGACCAGGGCTATTATGGAAGCTGCCGTTGAAGTAAGACAGGAAAAAGGATTCAATATACTTCCGGAAATAATGATTCCATTGGTAGGCGAGGTCAAAGAATTAAAATTCGTTAAGGACGTAGTGGTAAAGACTGCCGAAGCCGTACTGGAGGAAAAGGGTGTAAAAATTGATTATGAAGTGGGCACCATGATTGAAGTACCCAGAGCTGCCCTATTGGCTGACGAGATAGCCAAGGAAGCAGAGTTCTTCTCCTTTGGTACCAATGACTTAACCCAGATGACCTTCGGGTTTTCCAGGGATGATGCATCCAAGTTCCTGGATGATTATTACGAGAAGCAGATCTTTGACAGTGATCCTTTCGCCCGTGTAGACCAAAAGGGAGTAGGTAAACTTATGAGGATGGCAGTTGATCTTGGTAAATCCACTCGACCCGATATCAAGCTTGGAATTTGTGGTGAACACGGTGGTGACCCAAGTTCAATCGAATTCTGTCATAGTATAGGTCTTGACTATGTATCCTGCTCACCTTATCGTGTACCCATTGCACGTTTGGCAGCAGCTCAAGCCCAAATAAAAGATGATTTAGGAAAATAAATAATCTAAATAATAAACCCTGTGATCTTTTGGTTACAGGGTTTATTATTTGTCATAACTGTTGAATGCTAACAGTCCAATCTAACAGCTTATAAAACCGCCAATATTACGATTAAAATGGAAAATCCAATTAATCCAAATATGGGGTAGATCAAGCTTATAAGTTTAGAGAATCCCAACTTGGCAAGGGGAATGGAGGCTATACAAAAGATTGCAGCTATGGACACCTTATGACGGCTGTTAGAAAATCTACTCACAAAACTGGTACCGTTAGCTATAGCTGTCGTAAATATTGCAATCCATAGGATGACGGCATAGAGTTTTCTGTAATTGCTGCCTATATAATTGGAGATTTTCAGCATTGGTATATCCATTGTAGCAACTTCAGGGTAATATAATAGAATAACCGATAATATCGATAAACTCAGGATATACAATATAAAACCACCAATTACACCTCCAAGTATGACAGTCTTCTTATTGCCAATTAAAGGTAGCAGTGATGAAAAGACAGTAATTATGATTAAGGAATTAGAGCCTACATACAAAAGTGAGGAGGTAAAAAAATTTCCTTTATGGGTCAAACTAATTCCTACATCATAATCATGAAAATTAAACCCCACGCTTATGATTAGGTAAATAGACGTAAATAAAATACCCAAGATTAGTAATGGAACTAATATGGAGTTAATAAAAGAAAAACCCTTGAGATTGAACAGGAAAACCACAAATGATAAAGCTACCATTGTAATTATTCCCAAATCAAAGGGCATTTTCAATTCCTCTTTAAATATAGCCCCACTTCCGGACACCATTACGCTAAAACCAGTATATAGTGAGATTGCTATAATGACATCTAAAGCTGCACCAAATGCCCCACCAAATACTCTCCCAACCAGATCATTATATCCTTTTATCCTATATTTATATATTTTGAGAAGGAACAGCCCACCTAGGAGGGAGAATAGAAACCCCGATATTGTTATCCCAATAATTCCTTTCAAACCATATACACCAAAAAATTCGATTATTTCCCTCCCTGAGGCAAAGCCTGCTCCTATTACAGTACCCACATATATAAAAGAGATTTTCATCCAGTTTTTGTCCATCAAGTATCCTCCCATACACCAAAATTTTAGTGGGGAGGTTTGTCTTCTGACCTTCACCCCCCAAAAACCCTCGATAGAATGTAAAGACCATCCATAGGGCTAGTAGGGCTATTTGTTTGTTTCTATAATATAGGGCATAGGCCAATACCGGCTGTTCCCCATTTTTTTGGATGATATATTACCATCATGATCCGTTATTATGATCCATGACTCCACTAGTGCACCATCCATCCCTTCAACAAGGACTCGTTCCTCTCCTTTCGGTAAACCCGGGTTTATTTTGTAGACCTTAGAAGGCTTAAGTCTATCTAATATTTTATGTTCCCATTCCACTTTTGGGGGTTTTTCCTGTCCGTACAGCGCTAAGTAAATTCTATTTCCTTTACCCTCGGCCCAGATTAGTATTGGAAACTCAGTGTTGTTTTTGAATTTAAGGTCCTTGTATCCATATGCAACCGTTGCATCTTGGCCGTAGGGGACATAGGGTACGGGCATGAAATGATTATACCTTTCTACTATCTCTAAATTGCTGGATACAGCAGCATTGTATAATGTTGATGCTATCTTACATACGCCTCCCCCAATAGTGATTACTATCTCAGAACCCGCAAATGATTCTCCGGGCTTGTAGCCTTTTTGTTCGTCATATGGTCCTATTGCTTTGTTTTGAGAGAATATTTCGTTTGGCTGGATTACGATTCCCGCAATGGATTTTGCAGCTAAATGAACATTAAACTCTTCATTTGGTGTAGGATTATCAAAAACAGTACAAAAGGCTGACATCAAAACATGGGCTTTGGCATCCTCCTGAGCCTTTAAGAACCTTTCATCTTCTGCCCAGGGTAAATTGCTAACTGGGCCAGAGCTATCAGGTATATCAAAATTTATACTATTACTTACTTCCATATCCTTTGGTAGCAGAACTATATGTAGTGCTAAGGAAAGGGTTATCAATGCCATGCTAACGTATAATCTTTTCTTCATACTATCCCCCAATATCTTGACTTTATGGCTGTTAACCTATATTTATTACGGATAAATATAAATAATGCATTTGTTAATCGGGATTGTATATATAACATTTGACAACATATGGGAAAATAATATATTATGAGATGGTGAAATAAGGGATTTAGTTTTTCTGCCAAGTTTTAGAGTCAAAAAAAAATGAGTCAGTTCAGGTTTCAAGCCTTGAATCACGGGAATACACAAACTAATTGGAAAATGTATATTCTGATACTCCCGAAAAACTTATCGCTAGCGGGGGAGGGTATTATACTTGATAAAAGTTAAAAACATCAGTAAGTCCTTTCGTGTATCGGTTCGTCAGGCCGGATTTGGGAGGGCTGTAAAGGCATTATTTTCTCGCGAATATAGTATCGTACATGCCTTGGACAATATTAGCTTTGAGATAAAACAAGGTGAGATGGTCGGCTACATTGGGCCAAACGGTGCAGGGAAGAGTACAACCATCAAGATAATGTGCGGTATTCTAAGACCTGATTCCGGTGAATGCGTTATTAATGGCCGTATACCATGGAAAGATCGTAAAAACCATGCCAGAGAAATTGGGGTTGTTTTTGGGCAGCGTAGCCAACTATGGTGGGATGTCCCTGTAATCGACAGTTTTGAGCTTATAAGGGATATTTATAGGGTAGATATGAAAAAATACCGGAAAAACCTTGATGCCCTTGTAGAACAACTTGACATTGGTGAGATCATAAAAACACCTGCCCGCAGCTTGAGTTTAGGACAGAGAATGCGTTGTGAGATAGCGGCTTCGCTACTCCATAGTCCTGATATACTGTTTTTGGATGAGCCAACCATTGGTTTGGATGCTGTCTCAAAGATAGCTGTTCGACAGTTTATTAGAAAGCTAAATTCTGAAAAAAAGACAACTGTGATACTCACCACCCATGACATGCAGGATATAGAAGCATTAACGGAGAGAATTATCCTTATAGGCAGGGGTAAAATTTTACTGGATAGCGATTTACAGGGGCTTAAGGAAAGAATATCGACTCTTAAAACCCTAACGGTCGATTATACAGGCCTTGCTCCCTCAATAAAATCCGGATGGACGGTCATAAATCACAGGGAGGGGCATATTACTATTCAATTTGATTCCCAGAAGGAATCCGTATCTGAGGTGATAGCACAAGTAACGAAGAATACAGCAGTACGCGATATATCCGTCAATGGAATAAGCGCCGAAGAGATGGTCGCGGGACTTTACACGGAGTATAGGATATGACTACATATTTCTCGCTTTTAAAAATGCGATTTTTAAATAGTTTACAGTACAGGGCTGCAGCGCTTGCAGGTATAGCCACCCAATTCGGATTTGGGTTTATGTTTATTTCACAATACTTGGCATTTTATAGGGTAAATCCCCTGGCTTTTCCAATGGGAATAGATCAGGTTGTATCATACATATGGGTTCAGCAGGCATTTTTGACATTGTATATGACATGGTTCTTTGAAGGGGATATTTTCTCGGCTATTGTAAGTGGACAGGTTGCCTATGACCTGGCAAGACCTATGGACCTTTATGGGAAATGGTTTTGCCAATGTGTAGCCACCAGGCTGGCTAGGGCAATTTTGAGGTGTTTCCCTGTTCTAATCCTTGGACTGTTGCTGCCAAAGCCCTATGCCTTAACACTGCCTTCGGATGGATTACAGTTTTTATTGTTTGTTATATCTTCCATACTGACCCTGGGTGTAGTAGTTGCTTTTAGTATGTTCATATATATCTCCACATTCTATACACTGTCACCTACGGGGGTACGAATTATCAGCTCTGTATTTGCCGATTTTATGGCAGGTTCAATAGTACCTTTGCCGTTTTTCCCGGACGGATTCAGGCAGATTGCAGAGCTACTGCCCTTTGCGGCCATGCAGAATATGCCGCTACGCATCTATAGCGGCAATATTTCAGGAATGGAAGCGCTATATGGGATAGGATTTCAATTAATATGGCTTGTAATATTGGTTACTGGCGGAAAACTATGGATGAAAAAGGCATTAAAGAGGGTAGTGGTTCAGGGAGGTTAAAATGAGGCTGTATATAAAATATATTTCCATACACTTAAAGAGCCAAATGCAATATAAGGCATCATTTTTTCTAATGATTGTCGGACAGTTACTTCTATCCTTCACTGTCCTTTTAGGCCTGTATTTTATGATGGATAGGTTTAAAACCGTTGGGGGTTTTACTCTGGAACAGGTACTTCTATGCTTTGCGGTTGTACTTATGGCTTTTTCCCTAGCTGAATGCTTCGCAAGAGGCTTTGATTTATTTCCCGAGATGATATCAAACGGTGAATTTGATAGGGTGCTGGTCAGGCCCCGGGGTATCATATTTCAGGTATTGGCGACAAAGGTTGAATTTTCGCGGTTGGGGAGACTTATACAAGCTGCTATCGTTTTTACTTATGCAATACCTGCCAGCGGGGTAATTTGGACCTGGGACAAGATATTGACGCTGGTGCTTATGGTTGTATGCGGAGCTTTGATATTCTTTGGTTTATTCCTCATCTATGCGTGTTTTACTTTTTTTACAATTGAGGGTTTGGAATTTATGAATGTGTTGACCGATGGAGGGCGAGAATTTGGCACATATCCATACTCTATATATGGTGATGGTATCTTGAAATTTCTTACCTATGTTATTCCTTTGGCATTATTTCAGTATTATCCCTTATTGTATCTGCTTGACAAAAAAAAGGACATTCTTCATATGTTAACACCATTACTTGGACTATTGTTTCTCATTCCATGCTACTTGTTCTTTCTGCTTGGATTGAGCCGGTATAAGTCTACCGGATCATAGGTGGAGGTAGGGGTTGAGAATTTTGGCATGTCATGAGTATATGATTTACTTTTTCGCAATAAAAATGAGTTTTTAGTAGGAAATCACCCAGATTTTTTTAATATAATTAATATACCAAATCACATAATTCAAATTTTAGCGCAATATAGGAAAATATGGGCTTACAAATACTCCCATAAGTTATATAATTGTGTTAACGTCGAAGCTCACGAAGGACAGGCTCTGTCCGCGATTATCTGCAGGTGCTGTTAAGCCATCCGGAAGCAACTTTCGTTCAAACTCCACAAAGGGCACATTTACCGTTAGTTACATGAGTGGGTATTGGAGCGATTCTGCCACTGCTTATTACCCTTAATACTTAAAAAACATATTAACCTGGGCCCTAAGGGCGTTTTAAAAAAAACACAGTACTTAAGAATGAACCGTAACGCATCTATACATTCAAGCTTTCGCAAACTGGTTGAACAATTGCATTTTTGATAATCCAATATAAATTTCACTGGCTTCGACCTTTTTTTGGAGATGCCATATGAAAAGATATTATATAATCCCTTTCACTATCCTCATAACCTTTTTCCTGTCTTCCTGCGCAGGTCATACATCCCGCATTCAATATGAAGATAAATATATTCCTGACCAGGATTCCCAACAATATAGTTTTGACTTTGGTGCCAGTGGGGGAATTGCTGAAACCCAAGAAGCATACTATTTTTTGAGCGGTCCGGGTAACCGTTTTCTGTACTTTTATGATAAAAAGAATAATACATCGGTACAAGTATGCGCTAAGCCAAACTGTTTGCATGACAATGAACCGGACAGCATGAAGATCGCGAGCTGTAATGCCTTTTTAGGTGTTTCAGTCTCAAATCTGATCTATTATAACAAATCACTATACTATATAACAGAAGATACTGGACCTGATGAGATGTCATATGAACTATGGCGCATGTCCCTTCAGGGAACAGAAAAACGCAGAATTCACGAGTTCAAAGAGATCCCCCTCGAGTTGAGGATTCACCGTGGATATGTCTACTATTTGACCAATGATGGCGGAACAATACCAGGCAAGGAGGATACAACGAAATCAAAATATACATTATCAAGGTTTTCCTTAGAAAAATCAGGGGATGAGGTAGAGGTTATCCATGAGGGGGAAGGTATCTACGGAAAGACTGCGGGATTACTTTGTTATGGGAACAATGTCTTTTACTCTGTTTTCAATTATCTGGATGCAACCTTGCAATCATTCACGGAAAACTCATATAGATATGATATCGTAGATGAAAAAGAGCAGGTGATCATCGAAGAAGAGGGTTCAGGGGCATGGACGATATTTGATGGCAAGTTGGTCTATACGAAAAATACAGGCATTTTTGCCTGCAACTTCGATGGCAGCGACATTCATAAGGTGGCAGATGAGTATGGACAATTATCCTCAAATGACGACTATCTGTTCATCGATAATTGGTGGGATCTAGATGTATTGGATGGTATAAAAGACCGAACAGTTACCGTACTGGATAAATCATATAAGGTCGTCAAGACCATATCGCTGAAGGGAGTAAGGCCCCAGGCCTATGGATGCTCAAACGAATACTATTTTGTTCAGGATGTAGGAGAACCATCCGCCATAATAGGCAAGATGCAGGGTAAAGTGTATGAGATATCAGCAACCATTCATGAACTGCCAAAACTTCAAAAGCTATATCGTATAAGAAACCTCGTTAAATATGGTGATACGATTGTTGCTCAGATTGTCACGGATGTCCCTCCTAGAGGTAATGTGCGTGAAATACATCCAAGCTTGGAAGATGCCTACCTATATTTTTCTGGGGAGTAGAATTATGAAATTTTTAGAACTTGTTATATATGAATATCGGAAGGTGTATCGAAGCAAATCATTTGTTTTCTTTTTTCTTTCTATTTTTCTGATAAATGGTGCATTGTTTATCTATACGCAATACCAAAATAACAGCATGTTACTGAAGCATATTAATGCCTATCAACAATTACATGACAAATACTCCGACATGGATATA
>Ga0209537_1005355_pt1 | contig 10251 bp, 10 predicted proteins | sample BioPla4DNA1_FD_187698 | JGI IMG/M metagenome (GOLD analysis project Ga0209537, IMG submission 187698) | Biogas fermentation microbial communities from Germany - Plant 4 DNA1 (SPAdes) (version 2) | ecosystem: Engineered > Bioreactor > Anaerobic > Digestate | place: Bielefeld, North...
CACCCTTGCCCTTGGCTATGTGCTTGGCACTATCAACCCGCACTAGGGACTTTCACCCATTAGACTGCGCCCATGCCGGGCGCACCATTAAAAAAGAGGAGGCAACCCGCCTCCTCGTGATTCAAACTTAATTACCATTCCGTCCCCGGCAGGCAAAACATGTTAATAACCCGATCACTGCGGCATAAGGCCAATCCTCCTGGCGGTCAATTGATAGCCAACCCCTGCCACAGCCAGCAGTATACCGGTCACCAACAATAAGGAAGCGATTGACACGATGTCCGCCAGCGGGCCGAAAAAGAGTATAGCCACCGGCATGGCAGTGCCGGTAACAATTTGTACCAGCGAAAACACCCGCCCCATCATGGCTGCTTCCACATTCTCCTGTATTAATACGGTTTGGGTGGTGGATATAACCGGCATGAAAAGACCGGCAATACCCATGATCAGCAGATATACCACGAAATTGCTGGCAATGCCCAATAAAGCGAAAGTGATGCCAAAGGCCACTAGGCAGATGGCTGCGGTAAGAATCTTATCCTTGAATTCACCCCGCAGTGAGACATAAATCCCACCGATCATAGTACCTATGGTCCACACCATTTCATTGGCGGTAAGCCGCCACACATCGCCGCCGAAAGTGCGTTCTACCAGCAGTGGTGTCAGCGCCGCAGCCGGGGTAATGAGGAAAAAGGAAACGCCAAAGCATATTAAAACCAACTTCAGCAGCTTGTTATTAAAGGTATAGGCTATCCCCGCCTGCAGCTCGGACATAACCGATGTCGCTTCGGTGGTCCGGGCAACCCTTTCTACATGAAGCAGGCTTAATACCATAATGGCTATAGAGGCAGTGATCACATCCAGGAACAAAGCCCCGATAATGCCCATAGTCCCCAGCACAACCCCGCCTACCGCAGGGGACAACAACATCAAAACTGAATAAAGGGTTTGATTTATCCCCTGCACCCTGGTCAGCTGATCCGTTGGTACGATCTGCGGAAACAGCGCACTGACAGCCGGGATTTGAATGCCGGCGCCAATGGAGCGGACAAAGGATACCACCAAAAGCAGTTCCAGCCTTTCATACCCTAACAAGAAAACCACGGCCAGACCCAGGGTGGCCAGGGCGATAAAGCCATCCGCCAGCATGATGAGATGTTTGCGATTATAGCGGTCTGCCCATACCCCGGCCCAGAGAGATATCAGCACCTGAGGCAGCAGCGCACAGACGGTAAAAAGCATTAACCATTTACCGGATGAGGTCTGCAGGGTGATGTGCCATATAATGGCGAAACCCACCACTGAGGAGCCAAACAGAGATACATTCTGGCTGAGCAGGAATAAAACAATCTTCTTTTTCCAGGAAGAACTATCATCAGGCAATTGCTTTGTATTCATCCATTTATCCCTCGTTATGAATTAGCGGAAAAACCGATGCCTCAACCCCTGCTCGGAAGGCTTTTATGGTTGTATGCTCCTGTCTCCCTCAATATCTATTACCACGACCTCGGGGGGATTGAATATGCGCGGCAGAAGGGGGTTGAATGAGACCCCGCGGCTTACAATGTGGATTAAAGAGCCGTGATCATACATCCCTCCGGCGTATGGTGGAAACCAGCCCTGATTGGGGGCATAAAGCCCGTTTAAAATGAAGGGGATTCTGACCTGCCCCCCGTGGGTATGGCCGGATAACACCAGGTCAAAATCGCCCTGTTTGTATACTTCTATAAGCTCGGGGCGGTGAGCCAACAATACTTTATAAGCAGGCTCTTCGCCCAGCCCGTTAAATGCCCGGCAAAAGCCCTCTTCCCAATTTGTCCCCCGCTTCTTATACCTGACAGCCTCCGGGTCATCCACCCCGGCGATAATTATCGCTGCATTGTTTATGCTAATTTTGTCGTAACTGCCTTCAAGTATGGTCACGCCATTTTTGCGGATGGTATCTTTTATTTGTCGAATATCATTGGACCAATACTCATGGTTCCCGGACACGTAATAGACCGGAGCAACCCCCTGTATACCTTTTAGAAGCATTTCGGTTCCTGTAAGAGGGGCCTGAATATCGGCTATATCCCCTGCCAGGGCGATGATGTCGGGCTCCTGCTCCTTGATCAACTGCACCAGCTCAGATTGCCCGGGGCCGTAAATGTGGTTGTGCAGATCGGCGATCAACACTATCCTGATAGACTGATCTTCGTTTAACTTACCTGTATTGACGCTATATTTCCTGACCACCAGCCCGTTGTAGAAAGCGCAATATAAGAAAACCGCCAGCAGGCCGATAGTCACTGCAATTTTCAAATGCTTATGCAAGAACATACTCCCTATCGTTTAAACTGCGAGCCTGAAACCTATTGCAACAGAAGTTCAGAGACCATAACTTAGCACACCTTATAAGATTTCCGAGTTTAACACAACCTTACAGGACCACTTTCATTCTAACATGTATTCTATACTGTTCCGGGCATGATTCTTCTTTAAGTGAATACTCAGGTTATCTTTGATTCTTGCCGGAAATATATTTTATGATTATTTTTGTGCATCTGAACCATTAACCGCTACCTCCGTATTTTTTGCTTGCGTTTTGTTTTATGGCAAATACTAGCATTTTGCATTAGACTAAAACAAAAGAAAATAGGAGGTTTAACAATGCACAAAAGGCTCTCAGTAGTTCTGTTTCTATCCGTATTAATTATCGGGTTACTGGGCATTGGCATGTATTCCGCCGCAATAGCGCCCGGAGGCCCTTCCATCACCCCCAAGCTGCCTGCCGACTCCAATATTTTGAAACCAAATATCAACGCACCGACTGAACTTACCGCCGCCAATTCCGATCAGGGGGTCAGCCTGACATGGCTGGACAATTCCAACAATGAGGCTGCTTTTGAGCTGGAGAGAAAACTGGACGATACCAAATCCAGTTTTACCATCCTGGCCACGGTTGGTGCCGGTGTAACCAGCTATGTAGACACAGATGTGACCTATGGCACACGTTATGTATATCGGGTGCGGGCAGTAAGTGACACAGCCGTCTCACCATATTCAAACGAGGCCGCTATTACGGCTGCATCGCTTTCGATTGTCAACCCCGGTTTACAGCTGATACCGAATACTCCCCAACTCTCGCTGCTGCCTGCAGCACCGGCCAATCTCGCCGCAATACCGCTTTCAACCTCTGAAATCAAGCTCAACTGGCTCGATCAGTCATCCAATGAAGACGGGTTTATTTTGGAAAGGAAGCTGCGTGAGGAATCGGATGCGGATTTTGTTCAAATCGCCGTCATTCCCAAGGATACTACTGAATACATTGACAGCGGTTTACAGGAGAAAACAGCTTATACCTATCGTATTTGCGCTTATAACAGCTACGGTTCTTCTGTATACTCCAACCAGGCCTCAACTCAAACCATCGGTACTATTTATTCGCAGCCGGCACCAACTGTCATTAAATATCGTATCGGACAGTATTCCTATTCTCTCAATGGAGTATCCTATCCCATGGATGTAGCCCCGGTGATTCTCCATTCACGCGCCTACCTGCCCATCAGGTATGTGGCAGAGCCTCTGGGGGCTGCGATTCAATGGGATGCAACCCAGCAAAAGGCGACCGTCATTTTCAACGGTATCACAGTAGAGATGGTGATATACAGTAATATGGCCTGGGTTAACGGAGTGGAAACCCCGATCAGCAATGATTTCCTGGTAACCGCCATAGTTGAGAATGGCCGCATACTGGTTCCAGTGGCATTTGTGGCTACCAGCCTGGGATGTGATGTGGCCTGGGATGCTGCCAGCCAGGATGTAATCCTCACCTATCCCAAACCATAATCGCTTGCAGTGAAAGGACGCTTTCCAGCTTATTTAAAGAAGCTGGAGAGCGTCTTCTATTTTCCCCTTATTCTTCCTCCCTACCGCTCAATGCCGGGTTTACTGCCGAATCACTTCTCAAACAAATCTGATTTGCAAAAGCCCTTGACAGCTAACCTATCATACTGTTTATAATCAATATATACAGTATGATAGGTATATACGGTTTAAAACGGAGGGCTGTACCGTGCGCATTATTATCTCCAACTCATCACCAGACCCGATATATGAACAAATACGCCAGCAAATCCAGGGCCATATACTAAAAGGTGAGCTGAAACCCGGTGATGCCCTGCCTTCTATACGCAACCTGGCCCAACAGCTGCAGATCAGCGTCATCACCACCAAGCGGGCCTACGATGAGCTGGAGCGGGATGGTTTTATCGAAACGGTAAGCGGCAAGGGCTCTTTTGTGGCCCCACAGAACCCGGAAATGCTGCGGGAAAAGCGGATGAACCTGATAGAAGCCCGCCTGGCTGAGGTGGTTAAAGATGGCATGCTCCTGGGGCTTACCCTGGAGGAACTGCAGCAGATGTTGGAACTGTTATACAGGGAGGTTTAGTAATGGATAATATTCTTGAGGTTAAGGATTTAACAAAGAGCTTCCCCGATTTCCAGCTGGGAAAGATCTCTTTGGCTCTCCCCAGAGGTTATGTGATGGGGTTTGTCGGTCCCAACGGATCCGGCAAGACTACTACCATCAAGCTGATCATGAATCTGCTCCGGCGAGACAGCGGCCAGATCTCAATCTTCAGCCTGGACAACCGCATTCATGAAAAGGAGGTCAAACAGCGCATCGGTTTTGTCTACGATGAAAACTACTTTTACGATACCCTCACCCTGCAGGAGATGAAGAGCATCATAGCCCCTTTTTACCGGGATTGGGATGAGGCTTTATTCCGCAAGTATATGAGTGAATTCAACCTGCCGGCAAAGAAAAAGATCAAAGATCTATCCCGGGGCATGAAGATGAAGTTTTCCCTGGCCATAGCCTTATCACACCATGCAGAATTCATTATCATGGATGAACCGACTTCAGGGTTGGATCCGCTGTTCCGCTCTGAGCTGCTGGATATACTGCAGGGCGAGCTGCAGGATGAAAAGCGCGGCATACTGTTTTCTTCCCATATCACTTCTGATCCGGAACGCATCGCGGACTACATCTGCTTTATCAACCATGGCAAAATAGTGTTTGCCGACACCCGGGACAATATCCTGGAAAAGTATCTTCTGGTTAAAGGTGCTAATGAATTGCTGGATGCTGCTTCACGGCCGCTATTCGTAAACGTCAGGGAAAGCGCCTTCGGTTTTGAAGGCTTGAGCGATCAACCCGGCAAGATTAGAAGCCTCCTGGGCAACCGGGCTTTGTATGAAAAACCGCGCCTGGATGACATCATACTCCATACCGTAAGGAGGGACCGGTATGCTGCAGTTAATTAAAAAGGAACTTATTTTACAAAAGAAAATGTTCATCTTTGGACTGTGCTACAGCATATTTTTGTTCATTGTTTTCGCCGACCCGGTTTTTAGGAATTTCACTTACAGCATGGCCGCTTTTGGCATATCCTATATAACCATCGTCGGCATTGCCCAGGCGGAATACAAAAACAACAGCGATATTATCATCAACAGTCTGCCCATCACCCGCCGGGAGATCGTGGCAGCCAAATACCTGTCTATAGTAACCTGCACGATAATCGCCTTGTTATTTGTCGCAGTTGTAGGCCTACCCTTCAGCTTAATGCCCAGGCCTTTCGACTACCGGCTTATAAATGGAAGCGATGTGATAATCACGGTGATAAGCGTATTCGTATTGGCCTCACTATCTCTCCCTATATGTTTTAAAACCGGCGCTCAGTGGATACGGGTAGTCAATGTAGTGATCTTCTTGCTGATCTTTTTCGCACCGGTTCAAATCGCAGAATATATGGTTAATAACCCGCAAACACCCTGGATACGGATACTGATAGATATGGCCGGCAGTCAAACCTGGCAGCTGATGCTGATGGGGTCTGTGATTTTATTGATAATACTCTTTATTTCCTACTACATCTCATTGCGCATCTATATTAACAAAGACTTTTAAGGGCTGTCATATCGCGGGGGTGCTCCCCGCGATATCCTGCCACATCGTTCTTCGTTCCAAGCAACCGGATGGGTATCCAACTCTCAATCCCCCGGTACCATGCTGACACCGAAGTTGACCGCTTTGCCGAAGCAGACTGCGTGGTGACGATACCGTCTATACCGGTTGCGGCATAATCAGCGCCATTTTCCTCATTTATTCCCCCGGCCACCAGGATGACCAGTTCTTTATTGATGCGGCGTAAGATTTCTACAGCCTGCGCAGTCTGGCATATTAGCATACATCAAATTGCAGTTAAAAGGCCATAATCCGGCCTTGGCCGGCAGAGCAGCCAACACAATCGAGGGGCGGTCAGACTGTTGGCTCACCAACGATACATAATTGATGTATACTATAACCATGAGATAGAGGAGAAATATTCTATGTTTGGTTCCAAATGGATTCGTATCCCGGTCAAGATTATATTGATCTGGTTGATCATCACCATATATTTCTAATTTCAGCACCCGGTGGTTTACCGTTACCAGAACCTTAACGCCAGTATACCCATTGGCAATGCGCAGCTCTTGATTCATGAAATCAGGGCCAGCAATCTGGATGAAGATAAACAGACCAAGAGGTGGCTCAACGACGAAATACCCTGGAAGTATCAATTGTTGGCGAAAGCTTTGGAAATGGGTGTTCCCCCGAGCTGGCAAATCCCTATCTTAAAAGCAATATCATTTTACAGCCGGCCTCCGCTGGCGGAGGATTACTGGTCATTGCAGATATGCGGCACTTTTATTTATCCGCAAGATATAGATGCTGATGAATATACCCTCAGCCGTTTTACTATTCACACTTATCCAGGAATAACGGGTGGCAAAAGCAGTCGGAGAGATGCCCTGCATAATGCTGCTATGATAAGTGTTCAGGGAAAAATTGAACCCCAACACCTGGATAAACCCCTGAAACTCAAGGTGTTCGACAATGAAAATTACAAATCCGTCCTGCTTATATTTACCCAGGAGTGGCAGAAAGAACGGCACTTGCAAGTCCTGGCTGACTATAATAGTCCGGCAGCCCCGATGTGGAGCTTCCTGGACCTGCTTTATGCCAATAGACCCCAGCAGACCCTGGAATATGTTCTACCCCAACTGCGCAAGGATTTCCCCCTGCCCCAACCAGACCCAGGCCTTCAGGGCAAAAATATTCAATTTGAAGGTCGGTTAGCCTGGGTGGATCTATTTGATGGTTACCTGAACGTTTACCGTGTTGACGCACAAGTCGGTGAATTCAGCGACAATGGCTTTGCCCCACAAGAGAAGCTGAGCTTTTATACAGTTCGGGATCGGGATGGTGACTATAAGATCATTAAGAGCATTTGCTGGGAAAGCCCAAACTAATGTGAACTGATGCTATTGAGATGGCATAGCAGGCTGCGTGCTTTAACCTCAGCTCCAGCTCAATTATGCTCTCGCAACGACCTTGTCCCATAATAGTACTTACCGAATTTGCTCCTTTTATAGAGCATCCATACCAATATACCTACAGCAGTCTGGCATATTTGGGCTAAGGTGTGATAAGTGGTGAACCTTGCTTTAATTAATGTATCAATGAGCCACTACTTTCCATGACCGTCCGCTGCCGCACAGCTACCCCAACGACCGCTATCTCTTGAAAACGTGCCAACCACCACGCTGCAGGCGGTACAGGAATTCCACCCCAATACAAATCAATCCGGTTACTATAACCATATCGATGCTAAACCCCAGCAAGCTCTCCGCCCGGGAAAACACAAGAATATATGCGATATAGAGGGCCCCTAATACCAATCCGGCCTTACGCGCCCTGCTGCTCAAAAACATTGAGCCTCCTGCTGACAGGGAAACCCTTTCAAAAATCATTACGGAGAGGGTCAGTAAAACACACACCCCCAAAATAAGCAGACCGCATTCCAATTGGTAATTAGGCATAATACTGGCGTTTTGAGCAGTGCCAGTAATCAAATAGTTTGGATAATGAACCACATGTGTGATATTTCGGCCGCTGCGAGTAATGTAATCGTGAAGACTTAAATAGGAACCGATGGTATAAATCTGAATTGAAACAGATTGGCCAGCCGCAAAAAAACGTACCGCAATGTTCTCAATCATTGCCGTCAGTATCCCGGGCAACATATTCAGCAAGAAAACCATAATGCCTGCCGCCAGGACTCCCCCAGTAAAAGTCGAAACCATCAAACCCAGGGTGTAATAGCCCAAACATACGGCTCCGGCCAATAAGACCCAGTTGAAAACCTCCAGGCTGTTGAACGGCATAGCATAGAGCCGATCCAAACCTGTCAAAAATAGGACATTTAACAGCATTGCCAACACAATTGTTGCGGCTCCTGTGAAAAACTTGGACAAAATGATCTGCCTGCGGCTAACCGGAGTACTAACCAGATATTTGAGGCTGCTCTGTTGTTCCCCGCCCAGTATTATTATGCCTAACAGTACAGAACCTACAAAGGGCAGCCATTCCAAAAGCCCGCTGTAATGGTCCGGGCGTCTCAGGCCGATACCGAAGTGCAGTGCATAATCAAGTTCCTGCCCCCACTGCAACAGCGTATTATCGCCCTGCAACATGACCAATAAGGTTTTAATTAACGGTGCATAAATAATCAAAATAAAGGTTACCAGCATATAACCTCGATTATGACGCCATTCGGTATCCAAAAGCCCCTTCATCACTGTCGATAATTGCATCATGTTCCTCCCTTTAGGTTCAACCAATACCAGGATAGAGGCAGCCTTAACCCTTGGCTCCAAGCCTCCAGGCCAGCCAGCCTGATAACCAGACAGCAGCATATATTAACAGGTATATCACTACCCACATAGCCGGGAAATAAATCAGGTATAAAACGGCATTCGGAGCAGCTTCCCCTGCCCATAACACGGCATATAACAAGGATACAAACAATATTGCGATATGCTTGAAATTACCAAAAAGCAGTATTTCTCCTCGCCGATCGAGGGGGTTTTTTTCAAAGCACTTTATTGCTCCCCATAGGCAAAGTGCAGACACTAAGAGTAAGAGAGTGATTTCCAGAGGATAATCAGGTTTGAGGCGATCAATAACCATGCTGCCATTGCTGATTAAACGCCCATCCCGGCTTATATAATTGGGGATAAAAATATAGGTCTCTAAAAGCTGGAGGTTGGTTTCAAATTGCATAGAAAAGGTGTAGAACTGGCTGTATACTTGCCTGAATATTGTGATCAGCATCCAGGGCAAGCCCGTAATAACCGCTGTGATCAAAGCTGATATCAAAGTCCCTCGGGTAAAGGAGGACACCAGGAGTGCCAGACTGAACAAAGCCAGCAGGGCAACGGTGGTGATGAAAGCCCAATCCATTACTTCCGCAATACTGTACTGCGCGGGTCGCAGTTCCTGCCCAACTATAAAAAACAGGCTGATAATAAACATAATTGTTATAATTGCCAGCCATCCACTTATAAACTTGGATATTATAATATCCCTGCGGCTCACCGGAGTTGTTACCAGATAATAAAGGCTGCCCTCCCTCTCCCCGGCCAGCATCAACGCAGCCAGAAGTACCGTCGCAACCATGGCAGTGGTCTCAGTGTTTGAAGATCCGGTCGCCAGTATGTTCTTGATTCCCACCGACCAGGCCTCTGCGCTGTCACCCGGTCTATAAGCCCAATTAGTTAGGAGCACCAATATGGACTCCAGACCTATTGCCGATAAAGCCAGCAGAAAATACCAGCGATATTGCCTCCACTCTTTCCAGAGCAAGCCTTTTATCTTCATCCAACTCACCTCTTTCCCACCTCCAACCTCTCACATCTCATTTCCAGATTCCCACTTCCAACCTCCCACCTCTCATTTCCTGATTCCCACTTCCAACCTCTCGCATCTCACTTCCCAAATCCCACCTCTCACTTCCTAAATTCCCACTTCTAACCTCCCACTTCTCACCTCTCAAACCCGTATCCTTCAGCTTTCATAAGCTCCACAAACATGCTTTCCAAATCAAAGTCCACCTCTATAATCATTTCTGCTCCCAGAACCGCCAGCCGGGAATAAACGCTGTCACGCTCCCCGGTTATTGTGAGCGTTGTCACCCTCCCGCTGCTTTGCCAGCTGAGCAGTCCGGGCAGTGATGAAATTTCATTGCCGGGAGGTTCACCGCCAAAAACGAGCTGCAGGCGGTGCATGGATTGCTTCAACTCATCCAGGGAACGGCTGAATAATAGCCTTCCCTGGTAAATGGCAGCGATATGATCAGCGCTTTGTTCCAGATCATTAAGGGT
>Ga0209537_1005361_pt1 | contig 10241 bp, 11 predicted proteins | sample BioPla4DNA1_FD_187698 | JGI IMG/M metagenome (GOLD analysis project Ga0209537, IMG submission 187698) | Biogas fermentation microbial communities from Germany - Plant 4 DNA1 (SPAdes) (version 2) | ecosystem: Engineered > Bioreactor > Anaerobic > Digestate | place: Bielefeld, North...
TACCGCCTCAAAAAGCTATATATAAAACTGCCAGGCACAGGCCTGCGCAAATTCCGATAAGAACGCCAAGAAAGCCTAGAAAAAACCCTAGAAGAAATAAGATATAGTTAAAAACCACAAGAAACGCTAGGAAGTATGCGTTTGTGTTCAGCCAGTCATTCACCTTTCTCCAGTCCAAAACCATGAATAACGCCTCAAAAAGCCTCAAATAACCAAACCCCACGGGAAATCAACCCGAACACCCGCAGAATACTCATACGACCCTGAAAGGACCAAACCACAGTCCTGACACGAGAACTCCCGCCGAAGCGGATCCCAGACAACCTGATCCGAAAAACACTCAGGACACGAACCCCGAACAGGAGGAGGAATCGCCAAGGGCCCCGGGGACACCACCCCACCCCCATCACCTGCAGGCGCGCCACGCCCCAGAAGCCTGCGAAGCTCCCGACGAACCACCCCAGCCTCCACACGAGGATCAGGATTCCGATGAGGCCCCAACCTGCCCTCACCCAAACCCTCCCGGCCAAGATCACGTAACAAGCGCCGATACCGTCTCTGATACTCCCGCTTCTGCTCCTGCCTCACCAGGTCAGCGCAAACAGGACAATACTTCCTCCGGGACGGGGGGAGGAGGTCCCCGCAACGCACACAAACCTTACGCCGGGGAGACGGCACTGAGATCCTCCTCACATATATGCGTGGACACTACCACCACCATCCACACACACCTGCAGGATGACCTGCAGGATGACTTCCAGGACCCGCACACAAAAAAAGGAAAAAAGAGTGGTGGGGGGATCGCGCGGCTCTCATCAGATACCCCGATGGGAGGTGACACCATGGAGAGACCAGACTGCAGACGAGGGGACCACCACGAAACCCAAAAAAAAGCAGCCGCGCAACACCCCAATACCACCATAAGAATCTATATGGGCCCCGGCACATATAAACCCATCCCAGAAACACCGAAACAAAAAAAATATATACGAAAAGAAACAGAAAAAGAAAACAGGGGGAACACCACACACCACCCCCACACAAAGAAAAAGGAGAGGTGAAAACAAAATGGAATGGGAAGAAACAGACACCCTGGTCCACTTCTACGAAGACCAAGACGGGAACCTGTACATGAAAATCCCCAGAGGAGGCATCCGGAGAGTCAAGAAAGAACGCCAAGAAAAGCTCAGGAAGGCCCTCAAGGAGATAGGATACCAGCCAATACCAATCCAAACCCACAAAACACCAGAAGAAACAATCACCAGGCTCCTCCAGGAAGGAGGCCCACGACGACTACCACTCCCCACCGGGGCGGTGGTAACAATCTACACAGAAGACCAGGAAGTAAAAGGCACCCTCATCGAAGAGGGAATCGTCACAGAACTACGCGGACCAGAAGAAATCCTAGAAATCATCATACACCACAGCGAAGGAGGCGAATGAGGCCAATGACGAAAATAAGACTCAACCTCACCCCACCAACCCCAAAACTACCCCTCACCAACCCAGAACAGATCACACCACGGCAAAGAGAAAAAATCATCATCCAACTCTACAGAGAAGGCTACACAGAACCAGAAATAGCGAACATACTCCTCACAAACATCCCCCTGGTCTCAGAGACCATCAGAAACCTCACCAAAGAAGAAAGAAAAAAACAACGGGTCCGCATCGACGGAAAAATCATCACACCACACGGAGGACGCGGACCACGACCCACAATCTTCGAAATCCTCCTACTCGACCTCCTCAGCCGATTCTTCACCAGGACACTCAGCAGCCGCACGCTGGGAATCAGCCCCAGCGTCGCTATAAGCAACATCAGAGCCCTCAGAGCAGGTGAATACAAAGAGATATTCACGAAATACAAGGAAAGACACGGAGAAGACCCCAGAGAAATATTCGCCAGGATATGCATGGAGACAACAGGAAACCCACCCGAAAAAATCACACTACAGGACATCCACGAACACGGCGGAAAACTAGTGGAGAACACCAGGAAACACATAGAAATACTCAGGAAGAAGCTGATCACGCAGAAACCAGACGCGATCATCCAGAACGCACAGAGACAGCCAAGACACCGCACACTACCCCAAAAGAGGTCATACCAGTGACCACACCACCAGGAACACTCTTCCTCACATGGACCATCCTCACCGCCACCATAGCCAGCATCATCCTCAGAATAACCCATCAGGAACCACCAAAACGCAGGAGACTAGAACCCAGAAGGAGGAGGAAGGCATGAAAAAAACAATGAAAAGGAAGATACGGAGGGACAAGGACTTCCAGGCCTTCCTAGATAGGAACGCGGAGAAAATCATCCGCGCAGAGAGCAACGCCGACATCATCAGGCTCCGCACCGGAAACCCAAACAGGCCCGTGGACATCCTCATCCACACACTATACACCCTCCCATTCCGAATCAGCATCAGAGCCAAACCCCAGGGGAGGAAATGGGAAACAATCCAGAACCCCCTCACCATCCTCCACCACACCCTACAAGACCAGAGAGGATGGGAGGAGACAATAGAAAAGATATTCCTCGCCAAACACTCAGAGAAAGCAAGGAGGATCCTCAGAGAATACCTAGGAGGACTGGACAAGGAGGTGAAAGAAAAACTAGTAGAAGACGTGCGCAAAGAACTCGAAGAAAAAATATTAGACCTGCTTTGAGGTGGGGGCACATCCCCCCACCCCCCACCACCTGCACAGGGGGAAATCAGACAAAAAAAAATGAGATGGGATGCATTATATGAAATACTGGGCAGGAGAAACCCCAAACAAATCAATCAAACTGAAACACAAATACGTAATGGACAGCGTCATTAATTATTACACAGAAGAAGACCCTCAAATCGAATACGAATACAAAAAACTCTTCCTTGATAACGGAGCCTACAGCGCCCTTAAAAATTCCCAGAGAACTATCCTTAATGAAGAAAAAGTGCTTGATATACAGGAAACATTAAAACCAGAATACACCGTCCCCCTCGACTACCCATTCACACCAGATATGGATAGGGCGGTTATGGAAAAAAGATGGCAAAAAACAAAACAAAACCTTGAATACTGGATCGAAGTCACAGACTTAAACCTTGTACCCGCCCTCCACGCTTGGAATCATAAAAGCCTAAGAGAAAACATAAAATTACTATACAAAAAAGATCAAGATTATATATCCATGGGAAGCGTCTTAACAACTGCCAACGAATTCAAAGGATTCTTCGGAGACAGACAACCATCAAAAAACCTTATAGATTCAATAATCACAACCAAACAACTCTGCGACCAACACAACCTCGATATACACATCTTTGGATTCGGCTCATCCCCAATAACGTACCATATCGGAGCCTTCATTGGGATTAAAAGCACAGATTCAATCGGATACAAACGCAAAGCAGCCTACGGCAAAATAATCCTCCCACAGACCGGGGAAAGATACTGCGGAAACGGAGAAGCCAAATTCGGCAACAGAAAGAAAAATGGGAATAAAGCCTCATCTTATCTAACAAAGGATGAACTAGATAAACTATCCCAATGCCAATGCCCCATCTGCAGAGAACAAGCACCCGACGGCACAGTAAGATGGGAAAACTTAAAGGATGACTGGGTTAAAAGAACATACCATAATAAATGGGTGATGGAACAAGAAGAACACATCTCAAACACTTACAGGGATGATAAAGAAGAATACATGAAATTCCTTGACGAAACAATAGCCAAATCCGGCCTAAACCACTTATGGGAGTACACTAAAAGAAGAGTCACTCAATCTAAACTAGATCAATTTTATGGTTAAAATCAGACCAAAATGGGATTGAAACAGACACGGAAAAAGAAGAAAAGAAGGAAAGGATTCAGGAAGTGGGGACTATCTCACACGGATCCCCGTATCGGACCTCAAAGGCCTTCCAGGCCTCATCAAAGGCCCTCCACGGGGAATAGTAGAGGAGGTCTTCAAGGACCTCCTCCTTGGAAGGGTCGGCGTGGAGCATGCACTCCACCGCCTCCCTGGTCCATGATGCCAGCCTCCTTTTTGAGACCTTTCTGGAGGCTATGACCAGGGCCGCCGCAGCGGCCTTGACCCAAAGGTCCTTGCCTCCGTTCCCTTGGACCTCCGCATCTCTGCGGAGATCCTCATAGAGATCGATCATACCCATCTTATTCACCTCCTTGGGTATCTATTATTGCTTCTTCTAGATTCACATCCCTTAGAATTTCAAGTGTCTCTCCTAGGACTGTTTCTGGGAGTTCTCTTAGAGATACGGCTGCGTTTTCACCTTCTTTATCGATGATAATGTAAAATCCCCGTTCATCGTAATAATCCCTACAAAGGATTATTACGTATTCCTCATCCTCGTATATCCATTGCTCCCAGTCCACGCCTGGGGCTATCTCTTCTAACTCTTCTAGTCTCTGTTCTATTTTTTGTATTATGTCTCCACGCCTCATCCTCTATTCACCTCCTTGGGGGTTTTTGAGGTCGTGGAGGGTGTCCTCCACGACCCACCTCAGATCCGCTATCGATGACGCAGCTACCAGAGCCTCCACGTCTGATAGGACGTAGTCGTCCCGTTCCTCTGGGTTCATGCAGGTGAACTCCGCGACGGGTTCTACCCCGTCGCCGGGTGCCCAGAACCTGAACACCAGGCCATGGGCCTGGGGATTCTCCTCGAGGACCCAGTCCTCGAGCTCCACCTCCACAGGTTCCCTCATGGGAGGGAACCCGGCATCGACATGCTGGCGGAGGAGGTCCTCAACTTCCTCCTCGAAGACCTCCACCCTGATGCTGAGTCTCTCCAGGAAAGACTCAATTCCTTCCTGCATGCCCTCCAGGTGCATGCAGATGCGGAGGTCCTGGAGGAGGTCTTCGCTGACCTCCCCGACGACCATCCGGAACTTGGCGAAGTACGCACAGGATGCGTACTTTTCACCGTCCAGGGCCCTTTCGAGAAGGGCATCGTATTCGTCTACGTCCATGTTCCTTTTTATGGGGGCTTCGAAGCCCCCGTCCACGAGTCTCTCTATCGTCTTCGTTTTCATTTGTGTCACCTCCGTGCTTGTGGAGTATTCTATATCGTCTATACTATATATACTTTTCTGTTTGAGGCTGAACTTCGGTATATAATGGTATAGCGAAGTTCATGAAGTTCCAAAAGGCATCAGGAAAAAAGGAAGGAGAACCCCCAGATGGAGGAAAGAAGGATTCTGCGCATGGAACGTGAAGGAGCATATATGCGAAGTACGAAGTATATACCCGAAGTATATACCCGAAGTATACACCTGAAGTATACACCACCCACACCCACACAGAAGTACAGCTGCAGGTGGGAGTGAAGCAGTTCAACCAGAAGCCTCATACTCCCCCACCCCTGTGAAGGAGCCTCACAATTACCAAGACTATGGGGACTGACAGTGCAAGAACACCAAAGTATACCATGTCTGTCAACATGACTACGGTGACGTATCCTACCCCCACTGCAAAGGAACCAGTGCCACCCCATGAATATCCTTGCAAGGCACCTTGTTGAATACAAGGAATCCCAGTGATATGCCTGCAAGGACCATGAAGGAAACCACCCCAACGGAGCCCCCTGGCAGCAGCACGAACATGCATGAAACACCAGGAAATCATCCACCCCATGTATATGAAACCACACCCAGGACCACAAGAAAACACACCCTCCAAGGAAATAGAAGAAACGGAAAAGCAGAACACACCGAACCATCACACACCCACATGATCCTGAAGCTGATCCCCAAAGGGAACAGAAAGAGAAGCACACCACCACCCACACACCACACACCCAAACCCACCCTGACGCCAGCAGGCACAGCCAGCCGCCAATGCCGCCAAGACCCAGCCAAGGAAAGGAAGGTGTCACCCAAAAGGTTACACCCCTGGGCCAGGGACCAGGCCACGAGCACGGGGCGGAATTTGTTTAGGTGTTGTGAAACTGTTTCATGGTGGTGAAACTTTTTTCGGGTGGAGGAGTTGGCATACTTTTGGGTGTAGGAGTATGATCCTGGGGTGGATGGAGAATAACTACACTGGCAGTGATGTAGTACTACGCCACCGCTACGTTTGGCAGTGTATTAAATCAAACAGAAAAAAAGTGTCTCTCGGGGGATGCTCCGGGCCCGGTTGCCTCCGTGGAGGGCCGATGGCCGGGCCCGGGTCGGGCGGCGGGTTTTTCTAGGATTTCAGGGTGATAGAGGGAGCCTGCTCCCTCCTTCATGTTGATTTTCATGAGTTTCTGAGAATGACTACATGACTACATTGAATATCCAATCTATGTACCCTATATAGCATTTTTTGTATATTGTGTGAATGTACGTTTGTATATAGGGTAGATTGAATCTAGTATGTAGTAATTGTAGTCATTTCTTAGAAATATATATATATATATATTATAAGGCTTTTTCAAGGTGTTGATTCTGAATAAAATCTCTTCTTTCTTGTTTTAAGAAAAGCGGCGGGCGTTTTTCGGCCATCCAGTGGCGTGCCGTGGGGCCCGGGGGGTTTCGGGGTTGCTGGGCGTGTTTTGGTGTTGGCGGGGTACTACATTGGTTGGTGTAGCAGGGAGGTAGCCGTCTTGATAGATTGATAGTCATTATTTATCCAAGGTAGGGGAAGGAAAAGAGAGATGGAGTATTCACTGATCTTTGGGTTGGAGACAAAAAAAGAAGAAGTGGGGATGGATGGAGGGCGCGGGTCCCCTTCCCTTAATCGTCGTCTATGAATTCAGGGTAGATGAACTCCAGGAAGTCTTGGAGGGGGATTCTGATTCTGCGTGCTGTTGTGTATCCTCCTTGACGTTTTACTCTGACTGGGTAGGGGTCTGGCCATCCTAGGAGGTGGCTGAGGGCTTGGAGACTGGTGACTGGTATGTCTTTGTGTCTGAGTTCTTTGATCAGGGTGGTGGATATGAGGACGTACCGTCCCCTGTTCGTGCGTTGGTATTCGAGTCCTTCGCAGGCTCCGGCGCGGAGGATGGTGGTGAGTACTTCGTCTCTCTCGATCTGCCATTTCTCATCCCTTGATACTAGGTTTCCTTCTTCGTCGTGGATTGTGGTTTTGCGGATTGTGTCGTTGATTTTTTTGCGTAGGTGGTCTCTGATTTCTTCGAGGATGTCTGTGTCTGTGTCTGTTATGGTGGCGTTTTCTGTCCATCCTTTCGTCCATTCGGGTTGTGGTGTGTGGGCGTCTTTGTAGATCAGGCTGAGGAGGGTGTCGGCGATTTCCTGCCATGTCTTGGGCTGGAGTATGATTGTGGGGTCTGCGAGTATGAGTTGTTCTGCTGCTGCTCCGATGTGTTCGAGGAGGTTTATCCGTGTCCTCCTGGGGGTGTCGACACCGTACTGGTCGTGGAATTCCCTGATCTTCTCCGCCGTCTTTCTGTGTTCGAGTGTGAAGTTGATACTGAGGATTCTGCGTTGTACGCCGGGATCTGTGGGTGGTGGGTAGTTCGTGGTGAGCACAGCGGCCCTGTATGCTGGGATCCGGGTGTATTCGTCGTTTCTTTGTTTTGCGCGGGCTATATCGGTTTGTATGCTTGTTTTGATTATTTCCCTGGTGCTGCTGCGTTCTAGGGGTTCTCTGGCTTCGTCTATGAGGACGGGGAGGCTTGTCTGGCTGAGGATTTCGCCGACTCGGTAGGCTGTGTTGAATCCGCTCCCACCGATCTCTGTGATGATCCTGGGGTCTTGTGGCGGCTTGTAGAGTGTGAGGCTGATCCTGGCGAGGCTGGTTTTCCCTGTCTGGGCGTCTCCGTAGAGTAGGAGCCATGGGAGGAAGTCCTCGCCCTTCTTTTTGAGTACGTGGTTCCATGGGGCTAGTAGACCCCATTTCAAGACGGTGGCGAGGATATCCTCTGCTCCAGGGTAGTATCCTCTGAGTTCTTCTAGGAGTTCGAGTGCTGCGGCGGTTTCTGAGGGGAGTGTGTGGCCTGCGGTGTAGTTTTGGCGGGTTACCCGTGCGTCTATGAGGTAGTAGCCTGGTTTGTGGACTTCTCTGGTCTGTATGCTGGGTCCGTGCTCTCGGAGGTGGTTTATGGCTGCGTTGAGTGCTTTTTTGCTGTGTCTGTGGTCGATGATGTATCCTTTCCTGTCTAGTTCGTTGTGTAGTTCTTGTAGGTCTCCTGGGCCTATCCATTCTTTCCTGTTCATCGCTCGGGGTGTTTCTGGGAGTCTGATTAGGATTTGCTCGGTGCGGGTTTCTAGGATGGGGTGTTCATTGGTCTGTAGGAGGATCGGGGCGGCGTGGATGACTTCGGATAGTTTGGGTGGTTCTTCTATGAGTTCCATCCTATCCCTGTGGGTTTGTGTTCGTGTTCGTGTCCGTTCGTTGGCCCTGTATATGCGGTTTCTGTCGATGTGGATTTCCTCGGTGTCTCCTATTGGGATTATGATCGTATCGTTTTCCTCCGCCTTTTTGAGGATTATCTCGGTCGCTTTCTCCTTGAAGGTGTCCTTGATGGTCTGGTTGATGGATTCGGCGGCTGCTGGGTTTTCCTGGATGAGTTGGTAGATTTTGTGTAGCGTTGTGATGGTGTCGGGTGTCTTGGGGTCCCGGTATGCTTTCTGGATGAGTAGGCTGGTTTCGTGTTGTATGTGGATGTCTTGGTGGAGGCTGGTGAGGCTGGCGAGGTCCCTGATCCTGTCTCCTAGGTCGGCGGGGTGGATCCCTGTTTCCCGGAGGAGGGCGGCTATGTACTCTGCGTATAGGGGTTGGAGTTCCTCCTGCAGGGTTGGGTTCTGGTTGAGCTGTTCCCGGAGTTCTTCCTCATCGAAGAGGAGGTGGTGGATGGCCCTGAAGGGGTTCCTCCTCTTCTTAGCCTCCTCCTCCTCTTTTTCTCTTCCTGGGTTGGGTAGGACCCATTCATCATCCCTGAACATTTTATCTGGTCACCCCCATCTCCTTTTTCTCCTTGATTATGGCTTCCAAGGCCATGGTGGCCTGGTCTGGTTTTTTGATGAGGCCTATCTTGTTGAGGGTGGTTATTATGCTTTTGGGGGTGTTTCCTTTGATGCGGATGAGTGTTTCTTCCTCGTCTGGGTTCCTGGCTGGTTTTAGGGTGATTTGGAGTCCTCCGTGGCCCTTGTTTTCGATGGGGTGGGTTTCCCTGATTTCTGTGGGGGCGGCGCGTATCACCCGTGTCCTGGTTGTGATGGGTTGATCTCCTCTTGCTCTGATCTCTTCGTAGTAGACGCTCGGCGGGTTCTGGGTGATTAGAACTCCTTTTATGAGGGTCCCGTCCCCTTCTGGGTCTCGTTGTCTTTCTAGGATGATCCGGTGGGGGTCTTCGTGGAGCAGGTAGTCTCTGAGGGCGTGGAAGCCGCTCTGGAGTCTCTGCGCCCGCAGCACTAGGTCGTCGCCTCTGACGTCGTGGCGGAGGAGTAGGCTGATTGTCCTGGTGAGGGGGCGGCGTCTGGGGTCATGGTATGCTCTGATCATCTCTTCTTGCGCCTTCTGGATGTTCTGGTGGGTGGGTGGCTGGTTCGCCACCTCGAGGAAGGTCCTGATGTATCTCACTATGGTGTTTTCGGGGTTCCTGGTTTCTCTGAGCCATTCCCCGATTATCTGCAGGTATTCCCTTGTTTCCTCCCCGTATGTGTCCGGGTTGTTCTTGGGGGCGGGGAATAGGGGGCTGTTCTCCGGGTTCAGCGTTTCTGGGAGGAATTCGAGTGGTGATTCTATGATGCCTCTCCACCCCCATCCACCCTTTCCCTGTGTCTCCTGTGCGGTGTTCACTGGAACACCCCCAGAGAATGTCCTGAGTTGATGTGGTACACTTCCATCACCCAATATTATTCTGTGATTATGCGTGGTGCGATGAGTGCTTCGAAGTCCACTCCATCACCCCTGATCTGCAGGTGGAGTGGGCTGTCATCCTTGAATCCGAGGGTTACTGTGTCGCTGATCCTTGGAAGGAGTCCTTGGAGGTGTTCCCGGGAGTACATGGCTTCCTGGGGTTTGGTGACTCTGCATCCGTGGAGGTACTCGGCCCTGAAGGCACCCATACCTTCCTCGCCAGCGCTGAATATGATATGGTCCTCTGTAGTCCTTATTTTGAGTGTTTCTGAGCTTGTGATCTTCCTTATGAGTGTGGCGTCCCTGAGGGCGGATTCCAGGACGCTGATGGGGATGTCTATGTATTCATTGTATTTTATCTCAGGTCTTGTGGGGGCTGTGTATTCATAGGTGAGTGTGGGGATGGTGAATGTCCTGA
>Ga0209537_1005372_pt1 | contig 10217 bp, 14 predicted proteins | sample BioPla4DNA1_FD_187698 | JGI IMG/M metagenome (GOLD analysis project Ga0209537, IMG submission 187698) | Biogas fermentation microbial communities from Germany - Plant 4 DNA1 (SPAdes) (version 2) | ecosystem: Engineered > Bioreactor > Anaerobic > Digestate | place: Bielefeld, North...
AGTGTCGAGGATATATTGATACCATTCCATTGCACCTTTTCCAACTTCAAGCTGTTCTTGTATTTGCGCTATTCGCTTATTTATTTCTTCCGTCGATTGCGCCGTACTTAACTGCTGTTTTTGAAGTTCAATCTGCGCATTGATACGTTCTAATTCATACTCAAGAATAAGTTTTAAATATCCGATTTGAAGTTCATACTGTACTCCCGTATAGTATACAGAGCTGTTTAGTTCAGGATACATAGTTAACATTTCTTCAATTTGTGATTTGACGTCTGCTGCTTCAATTGAATTAATTGCTTGCAAATCATTGTATTTTCTTACAAGCTCAATCAAAGTTATATAACGTTCTGCCGTATTTTTAACTTCTTCATTTAAACTTGCTGCTTCAACCGTCGATTTAGAAAGATTTTCATTTAGTTGTTGCAATTCCGCTGCACTCAAACCTTCAAGCGCTTTCTTTGCTTTTTCTGCCTCTTCTGCTGCATCTTTCATATATTGATTCAACGTCCCTATCGCAATTGTTGACGCACCCACCGCTGCGCCAATTCCAAGCAACGCTCCTAACCAGTTTCCAGTTCCCAACTTCAACGCACTTAAAAGCAAATTTACTGTTTGCATAATAGGAATGAGCGCAACTAAAGCTGTTGTTACTCCCATGATAATTTTTTCTGCTGGGCTCATTTGTTCAATCCAATCTGCAAACGCCATCCCAACTTTTGTTATCCATTGCAAAAACGGTAGTAATGCTTCTCCTATTTCAAGCTTTATTGCATCAAACATATTTTGCATCTGTTTTCGTGTATTCTCAAGACTACCTTGCATCTTCTCATATGCCGCATCAGTCTTTCCTGCTACCGTTTCCATTTGTTCAAGAATGCTTGTGAAATTTTCCGCACCTTCACCTGTTAACGATAACACTGCTCTCAAAGCTTGAACAGAACCAAATAATGTAGTCAATATTTCTACATTCCCGTTCGCCGCTTCATAAGCTTCATTCAATATTGCTGCAAAACCTTGCTCTTTAAGAGCCGTTTCGTTGAATTCTATTCCAAGTTCATTTATTATTTTCTTCGCTTGCTCAGAAGGAGCTATAATGCTCATAATTGCTTGGTTTAACGAAAACACCGCTCGTGAAGTAGATAACCCCTGCTGAGTCATTGCTGCAATAGCTGAAATAACTTCTTCAAGACTAACTCCCGCTTGCGAAGCTGTTGGAGCTACAAGCCCAATTGACGAAGATAACTCCTCGAATGTGGTTTTACCTTTGTCAACTCCTAAAAACAAAATATCATTTATCCTTGAAACTTCCTCGGCTGAATATCCCCAAGCATTCATAACTGTTGTAAGCCCGTCAACGACAGTAAACAAATCCGAAGCTCCCGCTTGCGCTGCTTTCATAGCTTCTGAAACAAATGATATTGCGTCACCCGCTTCAATTCCTGAAGATACTGCTTGATACATTGCATTTGCTATTTGTTCTGCACTATATACACCTTGTTTAGAGAGTTCAATAATAGACTGCTGCAAGCTTTTGAATTCTTCTTCTGTTATATCAAGTAATGTCCAAATCTGACGTGTTGCATAATCAAAACTCATTGTTAAACTCTGAACGTCTTTGATTACATTTTTCAAACCAAGCGAAATACCCAAAGTCGCTGCCATTGACGCAACGCTTTGTGTAAGTTTTGAAAAGTTGCTTTCTGCTTTTGCTATCCCTTGCTCAAAGTCTGTCGTTTCAATTCCTAAAGTATAATAAAGTCTATCAAGTTCAGGCATCTTTTTTCACTTCGCTTTCTTCGAAAATATCAACTCCAAAGATTTGTTTCAAAGTCTCTTCTTCGTCCATCTCCTCAAGTTTGTATGTTTCCTTGTCTTGACTATATATTTCCTCACTTGCTTTTGAAAGCAATATAAGCTGTTGAGGAGATAAATTCCAAATTATATATTCGATTGTCCATCCCATGGTTTGCGCTATTGAAAAGATTATTTTTGTGAATCTGAGAGAATCCCCTCTACGTCGTACGCCTGCGCCAGTTTCAGCGCCATTAGAAAAAAATCCGATATATCCGCCATCCTAATTACTTGAATCAAAAGTGGTGTAAAATCTTTAATACTCATGTTCCATTTAATCTCTTCTGACGTAATTATCTTTTCTTCCTTTGAATTATTAATTAAAAGTGAGATTATCCGTGTTACACAATCAATTGCTTGTTCACTTTTTTCGCTTGTTATTACATTGTATATACCACGCAAAATATCAGTTACCATCGTTTCAAGCTTTGTTTTGTCATCATATTTTGAAACATCAAAGCCTATAATTCCCAATAATTCCTGCATTTCACGCGCTATCAAACTTGAAACGCCCAGCGAAGGAGATTTTATTTCATATTCTTTGTCCCCGATTTTTACTTTTTCAGGAAAGTTTCCTATAACGCCTAATTCGCCTTTATTCTTCATACTTCCACCTCATTCAAAAAAAATATAAAAAGCAAAAAAAGGGAGACTAAGCTCCCTATTAAGCTACTGTAATTTTCTTAATTGTGACTGGTTTATATGTATCTGAAGAGGGTTTCAATATTGCCACATCAAGTGGAATTGTAGACGCATCATCACTTCCAAAAGTTATGGTTGAATTGCCCTTGACTAATGCTCGTGGAATTTCAATTTCATAATATACTTTGTTTACTGTTCTCGTTGTTATTTTTATACCCTTTTCTATTCCTTCAACCAATGCTGGAATTGTAACTACGCTTCCCGCCGCTGATCCACCAAACGCCAAAGCCAAATTGTCTGGAGACGCATCAAGCAAATTCAAAGTTAAGGTTTTTGGAGCTTGAGTGGCTATTATGGCTTCGGGATCACTCTTTTGGTCACTACGTATCTCTACAGAGGTTATATCTTGAGTTAAAGTTCCTCCACCTTTAGTCACGCCTAAATCTGTTCCATATGTTCCCGTTTCTTTTGTACCAATTTTTACATTTGCTATCGAAAATATCAAATTAGCCGCTGCCATTATTTTTCACCTCACTCTCACAATTTTGTGATAGTAACAGGATTCCCTGACGCTGGAGTTAAAACTGTGATTTCGATAGGTATTGACGAAGCGTCGTCATTGCTGAATGTAATTGTCGAATTGCCCTTTATGAGCGCCCTTGGAATCTTTATTTCATATTGAATATTATTAACTTTCCTTGTCGTTATCTTGACTTGCTTTTCAACTCCTGTAACCAACGAAGGTATTGTAACCTTGTTAGTATCTGTTGTATCCACTGATCCACCAAAAGCAAGCGCAAGATTACTCGGTGTTGCATCAAGCAAATTCAGTGTGATAGTCTTCGTTGCTTGAGTCGCGATAATAGCCTCAGGATCTGACGCTTGATCGCTCATTATCTCAAGAGACGTAACATCTTGTGTAAATGAGCCTCCGCCTTTAGTCACGCCTAAATCTATTGCCCAAGTCGGATTTGATTGCCCTACCTCATCCAACTTCACACTTTCAATTGAAAATATCAAATTTGCCATTTCTTTTCAAGCCTCCTTTAATATGCTTTAATTCTATATCTTAAAATTGTGAAAGCTTCCTGCGGTCTTTCACCATCAATAAATGGTCCGTCAATACTCATGGGCTCATAAAAAACTATCTCACCGCTTGGAAGCGTTATATTTCCATCTTCTAACTCTGATTCAATCTCATGTTGAATATTTTCTAACTGGCTTGTATTCACTATTCCACTTTTAACCGTTGAATAGATAACAAACCATACTTGAGCGGTTTGGAGAGTGTTCTGAACGTTTGCTTTCACTTGAATTACAACTCGTTCACCTGCTTGATTTGAGAAAAATTTGTAAACAGGTACAGAAATACCTGTCGTTATCGTTTCATCTTCTTCTCCTTCTTCACCGGGAATAACTGTGACTACTTTTCTTAACTTGTTGAAAAAACCGCTTGCGATCTCTCCATGAAGCATCTAATCACCCTTTCAACTTTTTAAAGCTTGCTCAAGTATTTTTGCCGTAGGAATGTTTTCAAAGGCTCCCGTCAATACTACATACCCTCTCGCTTCTACGTATATTCCATATTCCATTCCTGCGAACGTAACTAATGCATAACCTTCACTCGGGATTTCGTTTTGGACAAGACTAACAACGATATCTTTATTACTTCTTGCTGGGCTGTTCCCTTGGAAGTCATACTCTCGTCCGTCTTTGAAAATTATATAACCTATGCTGTTTCTGAGGTTTCCTGTTCTATCAGTATAACTCCCGTTATCTCTCGCCCAATTGATAGATTCTTGCCCAATTCTGTGAAGAATATTAACTAAATTTTCTTCGCTTTCTGAAATATACTTTTTAAGACTGTTTGCTAACTCTTGCGGAGTCTTATTCCAACCCACGGCAAATTACCTCTTTGTGTTTCTCATACTCTCTTATCTCAACCACCGTGTAATCTTCATCATCAACCGTTATTACTTTTCCTACATCTACTGCCGCACCTTTATTTGAACCTTTCAAAAACAATATTCGCATTTTATTTTTCAAAATACCATCATCAGTTATATTTAGTGAATCGTACTGTGAAATTGACTGAAAATCTCTACTTTCGATTGTATATGTATTTGTAACTTGTGAAACAGTCGGATTACCCCATTGATCGTATGTTATTGTTTCAGTATACGTCTTCAAAGTCATTTCTAAGTCAACTCACTTGACGAGTCGTAGAATTCACTTACAATCACTTTTCCATTTCTTGTTCGTATGTTTTCAATAGCTTGCATAATTGATTGCCTGTCAATCTTTTCAACAATTTCACCCTGATCATAGTCTACAACACCGATTACATACAACTCAAGAATATCCGCACAAGCCAACCAAACAAATGGAGTCAAATCCTTGTCTACAGGCTCATTGCCTTTAATATCGTATTGTGAAAGCATCATCTTTAGATATTCGTCACCGTACGGTTCATGTTCAAAAAACTTGCTTAAAAACGCTTTCAATTGTTCGAGTGTGGTTGCTATTTCCGCCATTTTTACCACCTCATTTTAAAAATTTCTACAACTCTATCTTAAACACATTCACCTTCGAAGCGGCTGCTGCTAAATTAGTTGTTGTAGTACTTAATTCTATGTTTACAGAACCATCATCTCCATGATAATATGTTTCAAGCGGAGCAACTAGAAATGTTCCTGAATATGGTACTGAGGTTGTAGATGCAAAAGTTTCTGAAATCTCGAAAGCGGCTGATTCCTCATATCTATCTTTGATTGTTACTGTTAAATTTTCGTTTGCTTTCACTGATAAATCGATAGCTATGAGCGTATCAGGATCGTCAATTTTTAAAACACCTACGGCTGTCTGTTTTGTATCATAACCAGCAAAGTTAGCTAATTCCAAAGACGCATTAGCTTCTGCTAACAAATCACTTAATGCATTAAATTTTCTCTCTAATTTCATATTCTCACTCTCCTCTCTTTACTTTCACTGAGACTAACGCTTCAGGATAAAACACTTTTGCACCATAAAGCACAAGCCCACGCACTACGTCTGCGAAGTTTGTCGAAGAACGTATGGCTTCAGTAGTTTGCACTTGCATAGCAAAAGAGATAGCCATGTTTGTTCCACCCATAAGATAATGATATAAAGTATTACTTTCGGTTTTTGTTTGTAAATTGTTTGATTTAAGAATTTGTATTCCTGCAACCCTTGGAATAACTCCCGTTGTTTTATAATTTTCTACTGCCATTTTGTATTCATCTGATTTTAATAACATTGCGTGAAACCATGGTGGAATAACTAACCATCTACCCGAATCTGGAACATTCTTTTCATCAAACTTTGAACTTATTTCTACAATTAAATCATATGCTGTTATTTCACCAGTTGACGCTTCACCTGATACAACTGTATAACCATTATCAAGTTTTATACCTGCTTCTTTATATTTTCCTGCTATGAAAGTGTCTATATCTTTTGCCAAAGAATAAGCTGCCCTTTCCATAGCTGCATCCATAAGATTCACATTTGCTTGAGCTGCATCAACGTCATAAACCTGAAACGCAAAATATCTTGCTTGATCTATTGTTAATACGGCTTGAGTTGAATCTAAATCTTGAACATCTATAGCTCTATTCTTTACCCAATCATTAACTCCAATAGGTCCGATTTGATTTACTCTTACTGTATCACCAAAATTTTTTATTTCACCTTCGTAATCGGTATTCACCAAGCTTTTGAAAACCAAATTCATATCTAAATGTTTCAGTAATCTTGAACTCCAAATTTGCGGAATAAAATTTTTTACTGCCATACTTTTTAGCCTCCTTTATATTTTTTCATTTTGATTTTTTTAAAAACTCTTGTAACTCTCCACTTTCAAAAAGTTTGTTAATCTCATCTGGAGAGAGTTGCGCTAACATCTCCCGAGTGATATTTAACGGTTGTTTTGTTACTTGTTCATATTTTCTACCCTTGAGCCTATTTTCAAGCTCATTTTTCAACCTTTCCTGCGTAACCTCTTCAAGCGCGGATTTCAGAGTTTCTATCGATTCTTTTATCTGTTCTTCACTATCACCCTGTATCAATTTTGCCAGTGTAACAGGAAGCCCAGAGTCTCTTATCAATTCGCGCTTTTTTATCTCCCAAAGTTCACTTTCTTTTCTCTTGAGCAACTCTTCCCACTGCTTCTCTTGTTTCAATCGCTCCTCTTCTTGCTGCTTTTTGATATTTTCTTCTCGAGTTTTTATTGCGCTTGTGATCTTTTGATCAATGAGCGATTGCAATTCTGATTTGCTCATTACTTCATATTCTTCTGCATTTATTCCTAATTGCTCTGCCATAGCCTTCAAAACTTCCTTCGGATCTTTATCGTCGTATATCACATCTTTCTTTTGCTGCTCATTTTGTTTCTCTTGAGTCTTGTTTTGAAGCCCTTTTTCAAGTTCTTCATTCTCAAGCCTCTTATCTTCATTCGCCATTTTACTTACCTCCTATATTTTATTCTTCCTTCGTTGCCCACGGGCATTCATTTTCTTCTGCTATTCTTCTTGCTTTTGCTTCTATTGCTGCATCCTTGTTCATTATTGCCCTTCGGTATGCTGCAAGCAACCCTGCGCAACTGATTTTCCATTCTCCATCGATATATTTTTTGTACGGATACCGTCTACCTTGCTCATCTAAAAATACGTGACTTGGCCAATCTTCACGCTTGCTCGAACCCGCGCTTGGCACATTCCACGTTTTGTCTCGTTTCATCACATCCGCCATTTATTTTCATCTCCCTTCTACAGGAATTATATTTTCATCTAAAACACTTGTTAAATAACAAAAACAGTTAGGATGTGGAGGCAAACCCCCATTAGGAACCGCATCTACAGGATAAACTCCCATTCCAAGCCCCAAATTCGCTCTTGCATAATCTTCACATACACACTTCTCACGATGAGAGCCTGACAAATTCCATTTTATACCCTTTACAAAAGATAATTGTTTCACTTGTTCCATATAGCTACCTCTCCAAGCCTTCTGTATTTCCGTTCGTGCTACTCGTTTTGCATTGTAACTTTCTTTTCTTTCTACATATTTTGCTACTTCCTCAGCAATCTTATTTGGAGACGCGTTTTTCAATTGATTCTCCAAATACTTTGGTATCTTTACTTCTACTTGCTCTGCCGTCTTGAGTATTTGCTCTTTCAATCTGTCCGCACTCATTCCTGTTTGTAAGCTAAGCATCACTTGTCTTTGAATGTTTTTACTCGCTTCATCTGCCATCTTCCAAATTCTGTCCGAAAGTTTTAATCCATCCGCATCGTAAATTTTCCATATATTGAACGTCGCATGTTTGTTCAGTGAACACAAAGTCAACCAACGTTCCCCTTCTTTTTTCAATACCCTTTTCTTTACATCATCAAACAAATAATCTGTACGTTTAAATCTTACTTTGTTTGTCTCTAACGCTTCATCAAGCTGATTTGAAAGCTCATCATACCACGCTTCATAAACTTTGCCATCAACCTTTTCAAAGTATTCTCTAAATCCTTTTTCCAAATTCTTTGCATATTTATTTGTTTCTATTTTTAGTTTCTCTTTAAACGTCTTCGGTATAACATAGTTTTCAAAACCCGTTGAAGATATCAGTTTTTCTACATTATTTACAAAAGGTCTCAAAATTTCTCTCTCATAAAACCTTTCAAACTCTGCAATAAGCTTTATATCTTCCCTCATCTTCATTCATTCTCTTCTTGAATATTTTTCAACTCTTCTTGCGCTTGCTCTTCATACACGTCATACGTTTCTTCTTTTATCCTCTCTGTTTCCTGCGCCACATCGGTAACGTACGGAACATTGTTCATCACCGTCTCCCTACTTATTACACCTGAATTATAAAGCATAAGCAAATTATTTACAAGTTCGGCTTCGTTGGCTGGAATACTAACATTGAACGTAATCTCAAGCTCATCTAAATTGATATCTCTACCAGTCTTTATTTTATATAACTCCGCTAAAAGCTTGTACCTTTCAGTAAAACCATGTTTCAATACTAATTGCTTCTCGTTGGCCTTTATCAACGCTGTAGAGTACATAATCGATAGCGCAACTCCAGATATATTCGATATGCTGGTTGGAGAAAGAATAACCTTTGGAGTCATTGATATTTCGAATATCAAATCTTTCAACTCTTTCAAGTACCACTTTACCGCTTCAACATCCTGATTCCATGTGAGATAGCGAACGTCCGCGCCCTTCTCAAAATTCAATATCTTTCCCTTTCTTGCGTCAAGGTTTGGCAACTTCTGCCCAAACGCTACCAAGGTAGGGTCTGAATGATATTCAATAGTATCACCGATATCGGATAATTTCTCTTCATATTCTTCTATGAGAGACTGAATATCTTCAAGATCTGATATAACCTTTCCGTGAAATTCTTGAATATAACTGATAATAGGAATTTGACTGAATATATTCTCTTCGCTTGCTTCAAGAATAAGATTATTTTTATATTCTTCAATTTCTTCATTTGTGAAAAGTCTAACAATACGCTTTTCCTGATTATTTTCGTCTAATACCTTGTAATCTTCTATAAATGCTTCTAATTCCATATAATCGTCAAAGAATGGTATAGCTGCCATTCCCATTATATTTCTGAGTCTCGGCTCACCGTCTTCATCTAAATAAAAATGTTCATATGTTTGTCCAAAAACGCATAGATTCTCTAAGAGCTTTCTATTATACGAAATTATACGATTATTTTTTTCAAAATTGAGTATAAAATTCTGAAAGTCTTCATCAGGGTGAGAGACTTTGACAGGACGTTGTAAAACGAAGTCAATTATAAATTTGACAGTCACTTTGTAGAAGTTAAGCAAGACTTTCGAAGTTTGAAATACACGATTATCAATCTCTTTGTCTTTCTTAAACTTAATCTTATGCGAATTTGTGTATAAATCATACATTTGTATCGCGTAATATTTTTGTGACGTCGCATAAGCGCTATTCAACATTTTCAAGTATTCATTCTCGGCCACTTAGAAAACCCCCCAGTCATCTTTTTCAAACACAGAAACCCTATTCTTGTTCCATTTGTAATAAGTATATACTGCATATCTCAACGCATCCATGGCGTGGTCATTGAATTTCACAGGCTCATCAAGTACGTTACCTTTCCTGTCTTCTTTCCATTTATACATTTGTATCTCACGAGCTGCATTCGCACATTCTTCATACAAGTATATCATCTTTCTTTTCACAAAATCAATACCATCTTTCACACTTTTTTCTGCCGGGTATACGTTAAATCCTGCTCTTGCAATTTCTGTAATTCTGGCTGGTTCTGCACTATCTGCATATATTTCACAGTTCTTATCCTTGACAAAATATTCCAATTCTTGAATCAACTCATTGTTTGTTATCTGTGATTGATAAAATTCTTTCGTAATATATATTTCGTCATCTTTTATACCTATCTCAAGAATCACGGTAGGATTGTTAAAACCAAAGTCAATACCATATATAATACTATCAAAACTTGAAGGTAACTTTTGAACAATCTTGTAATTATTAAATATTTTGTTCTTTGCTTCCGCATACTCCCCCAAAGCATAGATCTGATAATAAGTTTCATCTTGCGATTTTAGATTTAATAACGCTTTTACATATTCTTCATCCAAAAAAGGATTATCCTTGTAAGTAGTCTTCAATACCGCTATATCATCTGACTC
>Ga0209537_1005377_pt1 | contig 10201 bp, 11 predicted proteins | sample BioPla4DNA1_FD_187698 | JGI IMG/M metagenome (GOLD analysis project Ga0209537, IMG submission 187698) | Biogas fermentation microbial communities from Germany - Plant 4 DNA1 (SPAdes) (version 2) | ecosystem: Engineered > Bioreactor > Anaerobic > Digestate | place: Bielefeld, North...
GGGTGAAGATAACGGTACGGGACACACCCAGCTCCATTCCGAACCTGACGGTTAAGCCGTATCGTGCCGATGGTAGTACGGTAAAACGTGCGAGAGTAGGTATTGCCCCCCTTTCAATTTTAGATATACGATGTTGAACGTAACTTTTTTCATACCATATTTCCCCATATGTCCCACCCCTTTAAATAGAAATACCGCGTTTTTATAACGCGGTATTTTTTTTACGTTATTTTATGGTATTTTAACATTATCTCTAAGTTAACGATTACTTAAATAACATCAAATATAAGTTAAAATTATTTTATGAAAATACATGATAATTAACTATTTGTTAAATGTTTATGATATAATAACGGAAAATTAATATAGATGAATTTAATTTAACAATTTTATTTTAGTTGGCGGGAAAATGTTGTCTTTCTTTTTTTTAATTTTTTTCTTCCTGACTTTGACAGTTACATGAATGTAATATTCTTAAAATAGGCATGAATATTTGAAAAGATTCGATTTTGCCTTTTCTTTTTTTATTGAAAGTGTCATCACATCGTGTGTTTTCCTTTGTTTATCAGCGTTTTAATCTTTCACTTGGCTTTGTTTCGCTCTAACTATTTTACCTCCTTAGGGTTTCACTGCATCTTTAGCTTGGTCTCAAACTCTTGGGACGGTGTTATTATCTTTGGTATCGGTATATCTAATGTCTTTAATATTTTCTGTCCCAATTCGTTTATCTTCGTTCTTACCACAAAGGTTTGATTTTGAGTTTTTAATTCTATGTATTCCATGTTTTTGATTGCTTCTCTTATCTTTTCATGAGAATATTCTATCCCTTTTCTTTCAAGTTCCAAATCGAGCGTTCTTTGCATGGTGTAAGCTACAAAACTCATCACTATGTGACATTTTATCCTTATCATATGCTATTGCATATGCGTAATCAATACCCCAATCATACGTTTTCCCTTCTTCTAATAGGTTTGTAGGATAAAAATAATCATTATTTTCTAAATTAATAATCCATTCTAAATCATCATATTCAGGACTACCTTCTGATCCTTTAAACATTACTGAAACTTGTGTTGATCCATTTGTATTAAAATCATAAGTATAAATTTGACCATTATTTATAGTAACAGGATATATATAATTTGCACTTTGTATAAAGTCATAAATAGCCATTGTGTAATGATATTCAATTCCGACTCAGATGAAATAAGCTTTTTAGTCGGTTCCCAAACAAATGTTGGTTGAACAGATACATCTAACGCTTTGTCCTTGGGAGATATCAATCTAACGTTAAATGTATCAAGTGGCGTAACAGATCCTAATTTCACTTTGTTACTTTCTTCCCCATCCTTATACGAACTTACTTTATACCAAGTTTCTTTACCCACTTTTAAATCGGATGAATAATCAATATATGATCCGTTAGTGGTTGTTGCAACTTTAGTATAATCAACTCCATCGAAAGATCTATAAACATTATAACCATCTGGTTTTATAGTCTGTTCTTTTTTCCAAAAGGCATCATCATAATCATACCAATATATTTCTATCCATAAGTTTGAATCCTCTGGTATAGAACTAAAGCTATTTTCAACCTTTTTAGACAGTTGAAGTTTATCTTCTTTTTTATCAATTTCTTTTTCACTGAATCTCGATAATATGTGGATATTATCTCCTTCAATTGCATCTTTTATAGTGTAAGAATAAATAGATTTCTCTTCATAAATAACACTATTTATAGGAATAAAAAGAGTTTTTTCTTCTTCAGTTGTTGTTCTAAAAATACATCCTGATAAAACAAAAACAATCAAAAGTATCAATAGAATAAATCATTGTTTTTTCACTTGTTCTTTCTCCTCTTTATCTAACAGCTATAATGGTTGAATATAATATTTAATATTTGCTTTCAGGTTTAATGTTGCCAATTTATTAAAGAAAAAACAGGAATGTGTATAACATTCCTGTATAATATAAACACACTTATTCAGCATCATCATAATTACCTGTATTTCTGTTGTTCTTTCTAAATTTCGGCCAAGGTGTGTCTGCTAACCCCTCACTTTCTCCTTGTATCGCATAGAGATAACTATCCCCTGATCCAACATATATAGTTCCATCACTGCCTATCGCTGGGCTTGAATCAATCCAATCGTCTGTCTCATACTTCCATTTGAGTGAACCATCTGGGTTTATAGCATAGAGATGATTATCATATGATCCCACATATATAGTTCCATCACTGCCTATCGCTGGGCTTGAATAAATATCACCGTCTGTCTTATACTTCCATTTGAGTGAACCATCTGGGTTTATCGCATAGAGATAACTATCCCATGATCCCACATATATAGTTCCATCACTACCTATTGCTGGGCTTGATGAATCAATCTCATCGTCTGTCTTATACTTCCATTTGAGTGAACCATCTGGGTTTATCGCATAGAGATACCAATCAGATGATCCCACATATATAGTTCCATCACTACCTATTGCTGGGCTTGAAAAAATGCTCCAGCCAGTTTCATACTTCCATCTGAGTGAACCATCTGGGTTTATCGCATATAGATGCCGATCATCTGATCCCACATATATAGTTCCATCACTGCCTATTGCTGGGCTTGAATAAATATCACCGCGAGTTTTGTACTTCCATTTGAGTGAACCATCTGGGTTTATCGCATAGAGATAACCATAGTAATAATCTTGTGATCCCACATATATAGTCCCATCACTACCTATTGCTGGGCTTGATTTATAAATCCAACCGCGAGTTTTGTACCTCCATTTGAGTGAACCATCTGGGTTTATAGCATAGAGATAACTATCATATGATCCCACATATATAGTTCCATCACTACCTATTGCTGGGCTTGAATAAATCCAATAGTCTGTCTTATACTTCCATTTGAGTGAACCATCTGGGCTTATAGCATAGAGATAATTATCCCTTGATCCCACATATATAGTTCCATCACTGCCTATCGCTGGGCTTGATGAAGAAATATCATCGTCTGTCTTATACTTCCATTTGAGTGAACCATTTCCAAAACTAACATTAATTACAAATGATGTATTAGTATATGCCCCCTTTGTATCTTTTGCCCTTATTGTTACTCTTTCTCTTCCTTCTGATTCTCTACTGTATGTGTATGTACTTCCACTTATATTCCCTTCACCTGTGATTATTTCAAATGTTAATTGTTCTCCATCTGGATCACTTGCGTAATTTAATAGGCTTATACTTACTCTTTCTCCTACTTTTATATTTTGATCTGGTATTCTTTGCCATGATGGTGGATTGTTAGTTGTAGCACTAACATTAATTGCAAAAGCAATAGAAAAAATACTTAGACAAAAAATAATTAAAACTAAAATATTTTTTTCGACCTTACTCTTCACAAAAATCACCCCTTTTTAAGAATAATTTTTTCGATTTCGGTACTTGTCCGCTTCATTTTTAAAGTATAAAATAAAATTAATAAAAAATACAAAAGTCTTATTAAGATAAACATTATAACCATTTGGTTTTATAGTCTGTTCTTTTTTCTAAAAGGCATCATCATAATCATACCAATATATTTCTATCCATAAGTTTGAATCCTCTGGTATAGAACTAAAGCTATTTTCAACCTTTTTAGACAGTTGAAGTTTATCTTCTTTTTTATCAATTTCTTTTTCACTGAATCTTGAAAATATGTGGATATTATCTCCTTCAATTGCATCTTTTATAGTGTAAGAATAAATAGATTTCTCTTCATAAATAATGCGATTTATAGGAATAAAAAGAGTTTTTTCTTCTTCAGTTGTTGTTCTAAAAATACATCCTGATAAAACAAAAACAATCAAAAGTATCAATAGAATAAATCATTGTTTTTTCATTTGTTCTTTCTCCTCTTTATCTAACAGCTATAATGGTTGAATATAATATTTAATATCTGCTTTCAGGTTTAATGTTGCCAATTTATTAAAGGAAAAACAGGAATGTGTATAACATTCCTGTATAATATAAACACACTTATTCATCATCATAATTACCTGTATTTCTGTTGTTCTTTCTAAATTTCAGCCAAGGTGTGTCTGCTAACCCCTCACTTTCTCCTTGTATTGCATATGGACAACCATATGATCCCACATATATAGTTCCATCACTGTCTATCGCTGGACTTGAATGTATCTGACCGTCTGTCTCATACCTCCATTTGAGTGAACCACTTTGATTGTTAGTATTCGTTTCAGAAGGTATACATCCTACGAGTAAAAAAAGAACAGATACTACTATACTAACTAAAAGTATTCGCCTTTTTCCCATTTTTATCACATCCGAATTATACTAAAGTACCGGCCTGACCCCCTGTTATTGCAAAAAAATAAGAAAATCCCATTTTTCCAAAACATTTAATTTACTTGGTTTCATATAATTCAATTAATTCATCAAACTGTGCAGTCTTAAGTTAATTTTTTGCCTTGATAACGAGACACTCTTTTTTTATTTATTATGTTGGTATAAAGGTAGTAGTGGTACATGATTATAAACAAAGTCTTGCATTTTTCTTGTACATGTCTATTCTTTTTTCTTCTATCTTTTCAATTGAAACTTTTAATATAAAATTTTCTAAAGAATCATTGTTAAATTCAACGCATGACCCTTAAGCAAAATTATAATGATTTTCATTATGACTATACATAGAAGCATTTTTTAAAAGATCTTACAAAATCTCTCAAAAAATTAGGAAATAACACAATTGCATTTTAAGTTATATTTACGAAAGTTAATTATATAGTTTCTTAATAAAAAAGTAATTAATCTAATTAACATTGTATCATAAAAAAATCCACTTTGTTTACTTTTTTATCATATTTTGATTGTAATATTTAATAACATTTAAGTTTATTACATTACAAGAAAGATTTCCTTGTTTCACATATTCTTATTTTGTATGCAAGCACTTTAAATGCTATTAAATCAAAAAAAATAAAATGCTCGAGGTGGACGTCTACTGCTTTCAAACTAAAACCAATGTGAAGCTCTTTGTCGCAGCCATCGTGTGGATTGTTTATTTTATTTATTAGTTGTTCTTGCTTTTTTGGTTGTTTTGAGATTAACAAATGAAGATCTTCTTATTAGTTAAATTAGACAATAGAAACGAAAATTCTTCTTTTATTTATAAATCTAAAAAATTCGAAAAATAAGCATTTTTCTTAATTACGGTATTGACTTTAAGCTATACATGCCAAACGCACTACAAAAACGAAAGCCCCTGAGGGGCTTTCGTTTTTACATACTAATTTCTACAAAAGGCTGAATATCTTCTACTCTTACTGGTTTGTATTTGTTTATATTTATCTTTCCTTCATTTGCTAGATTTTCAACCAATTCGTGAAGGTCTTCATCCCATTCATTTCCTATTATCTTCCAATTATTTTCAAAATCAGGAGTGAGCACGCCTTTTTTAACTTCAATAATATATTTTTCGATTAATTTTCTCATATCTCCTCCACTTATCGCTGAAAATTCTGGCATATCTTCCGTTCTTCCTAATAATTTCGGAAGTTTTTCTCCTTCTTTAAAAATTGGTCCGTTCTGCTTAAATTAGCTATGATTTTCTGTTTAGTTTTACCGTTTTCTCGATAACTTTCTACTATATATTATTTACCTTCGTTATTTTTTACAGTTCTAAGAAAGATAAAAATCACCCTTTGACTTCATAATGTCACTTATGTTATACCAGAAAAATAGTTATGAAGTAAACAAAAATAAGAAATTATACACACTAATCGTGTCACTACACTTGAATTTTTTTCTCTTCTATTTTGTTATCAAACCCGCTTTCTACCTTTGGGGTTCCATTAATTTCCCTCTTAACTGTCAAAGTCAGATGCTAACAAAAAACTACAATAAGTGCAATGTAATCATACTTTTTCTTCATAAATTCATCTCCTCGCCATCTTAATTTCTTTTCTTAAGAAAAGAAATTAAGTAAAAAGATATACGAAAATTCCCCGACAACAAAAAAATATTAAATCAAATTCATCTATATTAATTTTCCGTTATTATATCATAAAAGTTTAACTATAGTTTAATTATCAGATGTTTTTATGAAATTAATTTAACTTATTTTTAATGTTATTTAATTAGTTGTTAACTTAAAGAGCACTTTAAAATATCATAAAAAATACCGCGTTTTTATAACGCGGTATTTTTTTTACGTTATTTTATTCTGTGATAAGAACATATCCCTTAATGTCTCTTCTTTTTTTAATATTTTTTCTTCATATTTTGCTATTTTATAATCTAATCTATCAAGTGTATTTTTCATATTTTCAATTTTTATGCTAAGCTCTTCTCGTTCTTTCATCAATAGTTCTTTTCTTTCTTCAATTGTATCATCACCTTGCTGAAATAACTCAACATATTTTACAAGGGTTTTAATGGGAAGCCCAGCATTTTTCATGCATAATATAAATTCTATCCAGTTGCAGTCTTCTTCTGTATAGTTTCGCACTCCACTACTATCACGGTTAACTGGAGGAATTAGACCAATTTTTTCGTAGTATCGAAGAGTATCAGCAGAAATATTAAATTTTTCGCTAACTTCTGAAATTTTCACTGTGTTCACCTCCATAGTTTATCTTTTTTATTAAATGGGACCAACAATTGAATGAGGTACATATGGTTCTTCTAAGTATGCCATTTCTTCTGGCGTTAATTTTACAGATATTGCCCCTACAGCATCTTCTAAATGTGTTATCTTGGTTGCACCTACAATAGGTGCATTTACTGGTTCTTTATGTAATAACCACGCTAACGAAATTTGCGCTCTTGAAACTCCGTGTTTATTTGCAAGTTCTGCTACTCTATCTACAATAGCTTTATCAGTATCTTTAGTTGAGTCATATTTTGATTTAGCAACTTGATCTGTTTGTAGACGATAGGTAGTTTCAGACCAATCTCTTGCTAATCTTCCTGCTGCTAATGGGCTGTATGGAGTAAGACCAATTTTTTGATCTTTGCATAAAGGAATAAGTTCTCTTTCATCTTCACGGTATATAAGATTGTAATGATTTTGCATAGATATAAATTTAGTCCACCCATGTTTTTCTGCAGTATATAAAGCTTTCTGAAATTGCCAGGCATACATTGCAGAAGCTCCTATATACCTAACTTTACCAGCCTTAACAAGATCATTTAGTGCATCCATAGTTTCTTCAATTGGTGTAGTGTAGTCCCAACGATGTATGATATATAAATCAACATAATCAGTACCAAGTCGTTTCAAACTATTGTCAATTTCATGCATAATAACTTTTCGAGAAAGTCCAGCCCCATTAGGTCCTTCACGCATTCTTGAAAAAACCTTTGTAGCAATAATAACCTCATCACGTTTCGCATAGTCTTTTAAAGCTTTTCCAAGAATTTCTTCACTTCTTCCAATAGAATACACATTTGCGGTGTCAAAAAAGTTTATTCCTAATTTGAGAGCTTTTTTAATAATTGGCCTACTATTTTCTTCATCAAGAACCCATTTGTGTGTCCATTTTTCTGAATCACCAAAACTCATACATCCAAGACAAATTCTTGAAACTTCTAATCCCGAGTTACCAAGTTTAACATATTCCATCTATTCCAACCCCCTTTAATAATATTTTTACCTGCTTTAGAAATTATAAAACTTACATTTTTTAAATGTTTTTAAACTCAATTTTTTCAAAAATACCTCAGTATTTCTAATACTCTCTAATTATCTTTTTTTAACTTCTTAGGTAATTTCAGAAATTCAATCTAACCCCCTCTAGCGAGGGGAATATGATTAAGCCATAGACTCATTTTTTAATTTAAAAACGAGTTTTAAGAAAATTCTCATTCTATTTGTATGAAAATTCAAAAAAGTTTCATCTACCAACTTTTTCTACAAAATCTGCTAGTACATCAGAAATCTTGATTTGTTGAGGACAAACACTTTCACAACTTTTACAACTAATACATGCACTTGGCTGTTTTTCTGTAGGAAGTGCCATCAAATCCATTGGGGTTATGAATCCGCCTTCTGTTAAAGAATATTCATTGTATAACTCAATTAGATACGGAATATCTAATCCTTGAGGACACTGTTCAAGACAATACCGACACTTAGTACATGGAATTGTATTAACTCCTATCATTTCTTTAGAAATATTTAAAAGTGTTGCAAATTCTTCGGTGTTAAGTGGTTTATATTCCTCAAAAATTTGTATGTTTTCTTCTAATTGTTTTAAATTTGACATGCCTGAAAGAACCATAGTAACTTCAGGAATTGATTGAAGAAAACGAAATGCCCAGGATATAGCCGTCTCATTAGGACGCAGTTTTTTCAATTTTTCTATGTGATTTTTTGATAAAGTTACAAGTTGGCCTCCGCGTAACGGTTCCATTACCCAGATTGGAATTGAATACTCTTTGAATAAATTAACTTTAGATTTAGCATCCTGAAAAAACCAATCAAGGTAATTAAGTTGTATTTGACCAAATTCCATATTATCTCCATATGCTTCTAAAAATCGTTTTACTGTAGAATAACTTCCGTGCGTAGAAAAACCGAGATGATGAATTCGACCAGCTTTTTTTTGTTTCATAAGATATTCAAAAACACCATATTTTTCATCTAAATATGCGTCTATGTTCATCTCGCAAACATTATGAAATAAATAAAAATCAAAGTATTCTACACCACATTTTTTTAACTGTGTTTCAAAAATCTCTTCTACTTTTGTCATATTTGACAAATCATAACCAGGAAATTTAGTAGCTAGATAATAACTGTCTCTAGGATATTGACCTAAGATTTTACCAATTACTATTTCTGAGTTCCCATCATGGTAACCCCATGCGGTATCAAAGTAGTTTATTCCTTTTGAAATTGCATAATCAACCATTTTACGAGTCGCTTTTTCATCAATCCTGCTGTAATTGCCATTAATAATAGGTAGACGCATTGCACCAAAACCAAGGGCCGATAACTTTTTGTCTTTAAATTCTTTGTATAGCATCTTTTCCTCCTTTTTTAGATCTTTATACTTATAATTGTAATTTATTTACTGTTTTCTTCTAACCATTTTTTAATTTTGGAATCAAGATCTGATCCACCTGAATAATAGATTGAAAGTCCTCTACCAACTCTTGCATTAGGAACAAGTTTAGTTATATCAGACACACTTCTGCCTAATCCACCACCCCCGTGGCTGCAGAATGGCAAGATAGTTTTTCCAGAAAAATCATACTCTTCAAGAAAAGAAACAATAGGCATGGGTATTGTTCCCCACCAATTTGGATAGCCAAGTATAATAATATCGTATTCATCCATATTTTCTACATGTGTGACAAGTTCTGGCTTCATTCTTTCTTGTTGTTCTCTTTTTGCTTCTTTTAGAACTGTTTGGTAGTTACTAGAATAAGGTTTAGCACATTTTATCTCAAAAAGGTCCCCTTTAATTTGAGCTTGAACTTTTTGAGCTATTGTTTTGGTGTTTCCATCCCAAGAAAAATATGCAATCAAAATCTTTTTATTTTCTTCTTCCAAAATTTTCACCTTCCTGTCTTTTTACAATTACAGGCTTTAATTTTCTGAACCTTCCACCTCAGATTTAACTTTTTTGGAAAATTGAATCATTTTAGTACGGTTAAGTATTACCATGATAGAAGGAACAAGGACTAGCTGCAGGATAATTCCAGGTATAGCGTTTAAAAATGCCCCTGCTATAAACATCTTCCATGTAAAAATGTTTCCTCTTATTCCTAAAATTACCGTCATAACAAGACCCCAAACTATTCTTCCAGATATCATAGCACCTATCATAGAACGATAAATAGAAGCTACAGATTTTTTATTAGATCTTTGGTATAAAAAACCAACTACTATTCCATAAGTAGCAAGTTCAAACGCCATAGCAATAGCAGTTGGAAACATAGGAGGCATTCCAAAAATAACCGAACGAAGAGGTGGCAGAATAAAGCCTATAAATAATCCATATTTCCAACCACAAATTAATCCACACAAAAGAACAGGGATATGCATAGGAAGTAACATGCTTCCAATTTGCTGAATCTGACCTGTTAAAAATGGTAAAATAAGTCCTAAAGCAATAAACACAGCAGATAAATTAAAATTTATAAGTTCTTTTCTTTTCACGTTAATATCTCCTAGCTTGGATTTTATTTAAATTATAA
>Ga0209537_1005378_pt1 | contig 10200 bp, 13 predicted proteins | sample BioPla4DNA1_FD_187698 | JGI IMG/M metagenome (GOLD analysis project Ga0209537, IMG submission 187698) | Biogas fermentation microbial communities from Germany - Plant 4 DNA1 (SPAdes) (version 2) | ecosystem: Engineered > Bioreactor > Anaerobic > Digestate | place: Bielefeld, North...
TATTCAACTGTTTACGTATAACAAAAAAGTTCATATCAATTATCATTATATCTTGGTGTATACACACAAAATTCTTATACAAATCTTTATGTATATTACTAACAATTTCAGGTATACCGTTTATATTGAGTTTTTTCTTTACAGATTCATACTTCTTATGATAATATGGATAATTTTTATCGTATTTATCTTTATGTTTAACAACCCATTTATCATAAAACGAGTATACATAAGTACCATCAGTATACCTTGTCTGGTACGGTACTTTCATATATTTCAGGCACATGATACTCCATCCTCTATAGGGTAGAGATGAATGTGCCATTCCCTCCTTTCAAATAAAAATGTTTTAGCTTTACTAATAGATTATTTTTTGATATAAACCCCAACCTTTACAGATTGGGGGTATTACACAATCTCCAGAAATTGGTGACTAATGAATTATATGATATTTTAGCCTTAATGGTTTTAATTTTAAATTATACAAAATGGTTAATAATAAACTAGGAAACCAAATCCCAAAAATTTAATAATTCACTTTAAAATTCTATATCCCTTTAAATAAAGCTCGTCATCCATTTTCTTAATTGTGTTATAAGATGAAAAATATATATATCCATCTAATCCAACAGTTATTGCAAAAAGTCCTTTTTCATAATTTGTATATTTCCATATTTCAGTACCATCAACAGAATCAATTTTTCTAATCGTTCCATCATACGATGCCGAATATAGATATCCATCTAATCCAAACGCTAATTGAGAAACATTATCGTTATGTTCATTAAAACTCCATCCTGGTTGAAATGTTGCTGGATTAACTTTTTTAATAGTATTATCCCATGAACAAGAATACAAATTTCCTTGATAATCAATTATTATATCATTAATAATACTAGTATGATTAAGATACGTAGCAAGAACCTTACCAGATTCATGTGAAATTGATTTTATAGTTCCATCTTCACAACCAACATATAAATATCCATCTGGTCCAAAATCCATCGTTCGAATCGATTTACCAGTTACCTCAAAACTTAAAATTTCATTGCCCGTATTAGAATCTATCATTTCTATAATATTATCTCCTGCTCCAGAAAAAATATTACCAGGAGCATCAATTGTTAATGCATATACTGGTTCAGAATGCTTTTTAAATATCCATATTACTTTACCAGTAAAAGGATCAATTTTTTTAACAGTATAATCACTTGATCCTGTATACAAATATCCTTGTGGATCCATAATTATTGCATTAACTGAAGAATGGTGAATTTGAGATAACCAAACTTTAGATCCGGTAGTTGGATCAATTTTTATAATTTTCCCATCATCACATGAAGCATATAAATATCCATCTTGTCCAAATACCAAATCATATATATTACTACCACTTTGATTAAATTGCCATAAAATTTTATGACCAAATACTTTTACTACACCTTTAGTTATTCCTTGTTCTATAATATTTCCAACTATTTTCTCAGTAGAAATATTGTTTCGACTATTTTCATTTAAATACGATGGACGATCTTCCATACGATAATCTATTCTATTCATCAGTTTTAGGCGAGGAGACCCCGACTTTTAAGCGAGAGCGAAAGTCGGGGAGGAATCGCCCTTCCTCCTTTCAATTAGTAATGTACTAGCATACTCAACTCTTTTTAGCTTTTTCCAGCTTGCTGAAGCATGCACTTTTGTGCCATCTAACAGCCGAAGGTCAAAATAACCGCTGCTTCTTCTGCCAAATATAAAACATTCTTTCCCTTCGTACACCACCTTGTCAAACAGTTGAAACCCTTTGACAAATCGTGGAGCTTTGTTTGATTTTCGTTTTCCACCTTTCAAGATGGTTGCCTTATGCAATTGACGGTTGTTTTTGCGAACGAATTTTAGAAGATAAACCGTGCCACTCGGCTTAGCTAGTGGATTTCCACTAATACAACGAGCATCCACCATATGAGACTTAGGCAGTCCATTAGCAATGCGAATATACTTGGTGATATACCCATATGTGATATTTGCATGCGAGTATTTTTCTCTTATCCTACTAAGCATTGCCCATCGTATGGCAGTCATCTGACTAGCATCCCTCATAGGCGGTCGTTTACGTTGTAATATATGTTCAAGCCCTTTTTCGTGAATTTCATGGTGACATGTTTTGCATAGAGTAATCAGATTATCTGGTGAATCGCCTCCTGTCTTTCGACTTTCAATATGATGCATTTGGAGAACAGGGTCTTTCTTTTTTCCTTTGCAATATTGACAAGTATGATTGTCTCTGTATAGAACATACTCTCTAACATTCCAAAACCCCATTTGTTCTCCTTGTTGATATTTCACCCCTTGGATATTTGGGTTCTTTAATTTCTGTGTATCGAATGTTGCTACCTCAATAGTGACAGATGTAACAGGGAGAATATTGTGTACTAAATCAATCAACTTTATATGCGAGTTGATTTTGTGTTGAATAGATGGCGGCAACCACCCCTCTGGTTTTCTTCTGTTAAGAAATCTGGCTTCTCGGTAGCGAGTCTTTCTATTTCTTCGACTTCTGCGAAACTGTCTCCGTATAGCAAGTAAATCCACAATATCTGTTCGAAGTTGCGCTTCCGCTTCAAACATCACATCTTTCTCTGTTGTTGCGGAAATTCCTACATGTCGTGTTCCCATGTCAACACCCAAAGACACTGGTTGTTTGTAACCACTACTACCATACAGAAGCTGTATGGTAAAAGGTGTCCTTCTTACTACTTTTGCTTTCTTCTGTTTTAACAGAAGTCTTGCTTTCCTTGGTGAGCATGGCATGAGTGGTTTTCCATGCTTATTGATAATATACACGAACAAGACGTGTACCTCCTTTCAGGAGTGAGTTCCTCCTCCCCAATGTTGGAAGGACTTGTTTGGCAGACAGCACCGCTCCTACCCATCAGAGCTTTTAACCATCTGCGACATGGTTACGGACTGGAGGAGCATCCGTAAGTGTCATGACCCTTCCAACGTAGCCATTGAATGGCTGAGGGTAGTCAACTAAGGCTTTTGCAAGCCTCCGCTTCTATAAGCGGTGGGTAGTTGACACTCGTCAGAATTTAAGTGGTGGGTAAATGAACATATAAGTCACCTCTATTACTTACTCATGAGTTACTAACTCATGAGTAAGTAACTCTAAAGTTAGTATTATTATACCACAAAAATGTGGTTTTTAGTGAAAGGGCTAACTGTGGGCGGACAGCGGGGGAAGTGGTGTAAATAAAGATCCTTTTCCTTATGGGTGAAAAACGTTGACAACATCACCTCACCACGGATACACCGTTCTCTTTTGTTACAGTAATTATTCTATCAAACATACTTTTATCTATATCTATATTACTTATAAATAAAACCTGTACATTGTACGTATCAGCAAACTGTTTAATTAATTCTAACATAGCAGATATACTATCGTTATCTAATCCATCAAGTACTTCATCTAACAATAATATCTGCAGATTATTTATGTTGCTATTAGCTATTATTTCATAGAATGCTAACAACACACTTATTTCGATTTTCTTTTTCTCACCTTGACTTAACATATGAAACTCGTTTATATATCCATCTCTGTATATATACTCAGTAATTATACCTTTATTTTCATCTAATACAAACTCAAACTTTATATCTTCTTCAAACAGTTTATTAGCATACAAATCTACACGTATACTTAATACATCTAAATACTGTTTAATAATACTAGTTCTATACTTACTTTTAGGTGAGAATATTTTACTCCATAACTCTACTATATCGTAATTATATTTAAGTGTACTACGCTCAGTTTTCTTGTTATTAAGTAAATCAGATAACGATACAAGTTTATCGTTATCAGTAAGATTGTTTATACTATTAATTACATTTCTAAGATCTTGTTCATACTTACTAATCTGTGTATTAACACTATTAAGTTCATTATTTTTATACACAACTAACTGTTCTTTACTTTTTATTTCATTCAACATATCGTTAAGTTTCAACTTATATTCAGTCATATATTTAGTTTCAATATCTTTAATTACATATTGTAACTTATTAATCTCGTTTGTATACGATTTAAGTACATTCTGATTATCTGTAATCTCTTTATTTATACACTCAATTTTCTGTGTATATACATTATTTAATTCTAATTTCTTACTATTAAGTTCAGCAACTAACTTATCTTTAACCTGTTTTTTCTCTTCTATACAACTTTTAAGTTTATTTATTTCGTTAATATACATTTCAATATCAGTACTACCTATTTCACGTTTACACAAAGGACATACATCAAGTTCAGATAATTCAGTATATTCATTAATCTTAGCGTATAAACTATTAATTTCAAATTCTAGTTTTTGTATATCAGTATCAGTAAGTTTATTCAACTCTGTTTGTAACCATACCGATAACTCAGATTTCTGTGTATACAACAAATCTATTTTACTGTTAAGTTCAGTAACTAATTTATTTAAACTATCTAGTTTAGACGTATACTCATTAGTTTCATCTAAATACATCTTCTTATACTTATCTTTTAACTCATCTTTTTTGTATAAATACTTATTCTTTATACTAACTATATCAGATTTAATACTATCTATTTCATTAATAATGTTATTACGTTTATCTGTTAATACACGTATTTGTTCTTCAAAATACATCTTCTGGTCAGTATAGTTATCTAATATCATACTTTTAGTTCTACTAATTTCATCTTCTAACATATTTATTTCTGTCGATACTTGTGTAATTTCTTTTTCTATATCACTCTTATATTTATTTATCTTCTTATACATCTCATTCTGTTCATTAAGTTTAAGTACTTCTTCAAAGAAATTAAGTTTCCGTGTAGGCGTATAGAACATATACCGTGTATTAAGTTCAGACGAATATTGATGATCTAACATGTTATCTACTATATGAAATCTATCTTTAATAATCTTATCAAGTTCATTATTTTTTTGTACACTATACTCAACACCATTTTCTATATACGTAGTATTAACAGTTTTCTTTATTTCACGTCGTATTAATACGTTATCTAATTCTAATTCTACTTCAGCTGATTTACTTCCATGTCGTATTAAACTTTTTATATTAACATTCTTATTTATATCTTTAGTTAATGCAAACAGTATAGCAGATACTATAGCAGTCTTACCAGCACCATTAGATCTACCAGATTCAGTTAATCCTTGTATAAGTATAAGATTTTCGTTATTGAACATTATCTCAGTATCTTTATGTGACAAAAAGTTTTTAAGTTTAACACGTTTAATTCTCATAAATCCACCTCGCATTAATAATACTCCCGCAATACAAGCGGGAGTTGTCTTATTCATCGAATATATCGTATGTTATCTGTTTACCTCCTCCTAAATCATCTACTATCTTTTCAGTCTGTATAACTTCTAACAGTATATTAGCTACTAACATACTATTTTCACGTTTTACATCTACTTTAACTACTCTTTTTATCATAGGGTTATTCAAGAAATCGTTGATTCTTTGTTCAATTTCGTCGTAACTTGTACCTTTAATTATTTTCATTCTATACACACTAACCACTCCTTTTATGTATCAGTACACTGATACCTAATATAGTTTATTATATTCATAGCAGTTTCTTTATCTTCAAATTCGTTTATACCTTGTTCAATAAAAACCGATATTATATCATCAGATATATGTATTTTATCTAGTTCATATTTAACTTCATCTTTATTAATTACAATATCTTTTTTCACATTAACATACAACACATTAGATAGTTTATATTTATCAGCGTTATCTGTTATAACATAATAATATTTATCACTTTCAAGTTCTGATATATCAGGATTCTCAATAAAAATAGGTAATTTATCGTTAGTTTGTATAAACTGTTCATCTAACGTATCAGTATCAATTATTGTATACCCAGATTTATTGAGAAACTTGCCATTAACATATCTATCAGAGAAGTTATGTGTAGTTAACGATCCAGTATATTTAACATTGTCTTTAGAAGATATAAGATGAAGATGTCCAAGGTATACTTGCCTGTATATACTTAAAAATTCTTTCACTTCTATATACGGTAAGATATCATCTGAAAATCCTGGTATAGCAAAATCTAATCCAAAATGTCCAAACATTAACATATCTTTACCTTTTAACTCATTATACAACCGTTCAAGTTCAGCAATTAACTCTTTGCTTTTCATAAACGGTACAAACACCATATCATCAATAATCAAAGATTCGTTTATAACTTTACGTATAGACTTTTTATGAAACAGTGATACAAACGAACCATGTTCGGTATTATATATATTCCTATCATGATTACCGCTAATAATAACCTGTGGTATATCAGTTGACTGTATAACATTTAATATATTACTTATTTCATTTATACTTAATTTGTTAACATCATGTATTATATCGCCTGTATTAACTATAAGATCAACATGCTCTTTATATACTTCTTCAATTAAATTATTAATACACAGATCTCTATACGTAATACCGTACTGTTTTTTATCATACTTCTTAGACTCACAATAATGTATATCATTAATTAACAGTATTTTCAGTTTAATCACCTTCACTTAAAAAAAACTATTTTTAAAAAATAAAATACTTAAATATATCTGCATCTTTAGCTAATTCTTCTATATACTTCATAAATATATCAGGATTAGTAAAGTTTTCAGATACATACATATACAGTTCGTTATCGTACAATTCGTTTTGTTTAATATAGTAAGTAGTAACGAAAAAGTTTGTATCTTCATCAACTATAAAGTTATACTCTGTTACTAACATAGGGTTTTCATCAACATCTATATCGTAGTATCTAGATGTATAGAACCCTTTTATTTCACCTTCACCTATATACTGTATAGAGTATCTATCCAAATACGTATACAAAGATTCTAATCCATACGTTGATGAATATGTATCAACAAACTTTTTAAGTGTATCTATAAGATTATCTAATAGAATAAAATCCATACGCCACCGCCTTCTTCACCTAAATTTGATTAAGTTTCCATGCTTTATATCTATTAAACTCTTTCTTCAATGACCCAATACATGTCATTATTAATGCAACTTCATCTACTATCGTTTGTGGAAATAAACTCGGTAATATGATATACACAACAGTAAATGCTAATATACCTATAGTACTAAGTTTAATACCTCTATACTTACCAGTTAATACATCTTTCAACATTTGTACCATAGTTTTAAATTCATCTATAACTTTATCTTTAGTATCTTGATACTCATTCTCAAACTGATTTATTATTTTTTGGTTTATAACTTTTACAGACTTATTAATATCAGCAGCACTTACCATAAACATCACACTCCTTTTAATTATAACATAATTTATTTTGCATGGCGGTGGCATATGGCATATTTACTTATTAATTAAATATGCTTGACATGTGTACGGGAACTGTACTTCAAATATCTTTAAAATAGCTTCAGCATATACTCTTATTTCGTACTGTGCACTTTTATCAAGTCTAAGATCAAGAAAATGCATTAAATTACGTATATTAATTGTAGTATAGAACTCAGTGTATTGTCCTACAGGTAACACTATTCTAGCTACTTCTTTTGGTACATTGTTGTCTATTAACTGTTTATATGTTTTATACACAATTGCATACACTTTATTTATTTCTTCTATATCTTCTTCTGATACTCTATCTTTATTTGGAACATAAAACTCCATATCAGTATTAGTATACCTTAAACTTAATTCAGAATACGATTGAGTTCTATGTCTCATCCATTGTCTAGTAACAAAAATAGGTGCTTTGATATGTAGTGTTATAGTTAAATGTTCAAACGGTGTAAGATGACCATTTTTAATTAAACTGTTAAGCAACGATATATCCTGTTTTGTTAATGTCCTATCATTACTAAGTACAGACTTATTATACGATATACGTGCAGTTTCTACAACACGTTTATCGTCACCCATCTTATCGACAAACTCTACAAACCCGTTATCTAATACTTTAATTTTATTTAACATTTATTTCACCTTTCCCATGTACAAATATAGATACAATAAATTGTGGTATTATATAGAACCACATTAATCCCATCTTTATAAACTTAAGGATTATACCAAATATAACACCAGATTTAGCGCTAAACGAGTTTATCATAACTCCATTTTGTTCTAACGCTTTTTTAACCCTATCGTACAATGTATCTTTTTTCCTAAATATAGGAATTATAAAGTTTGTTGTATACAACAAGAAAATTGTTATTAACGTCATTAACAAATAGAATTTAATAATAATCATAAGCGCCCTCCACATCTTTTAATATTCTATTAGCTTCACTAACAAGTTGAACTGTAATACTATTTAAATAATGGTTTATAACATTAAAATACATATGAGTATTATATCTACTCAACATTACAAGATTAGGGTCACTCATATATAAAGATTTATACCATGACTTATACAATCTAACATCTTTATCTGTATACCCACATTCTTTTAAATACGATACATCTAAATTAGATATTTCTATATCAACATCATAATCTTCACAATCTATAATACATATAACCTTAACTGTATCAGATTCTGCAATTTTATATATATCGTAATCACTTATATTATCGTATTTAAGTATACCTTCTTCTTCATATACAACAATATACCCAGCACTAGTATAAGCACATTTTAATGCTTGTACAACAACATCAATTACTTCCATAATATCACCTCAATTATAATAATTGGATGGGTATATTCCAACCCATCTGTTATTTAAGTTTACTGATTATTTTAGATACATTAAGACTAGACATGTTCTTTAACTTTTCTTTAATCTCTTCTTCGTCTAATCCTTCAAATTCTTTCATATTACTTTTCTTAATCAACATAGTAGCATAGTTTATCTGTTTATCTGTAGGTTGTTTACCAGAATATACCTGTTGATTAGGACTTGTTATATCATTACTTAAATCTGTATCGTTCATATCATCTATATCGTTTTCATACATATCTAACCCTATACCTAACTCTAAACATGCATTCTTTAATGCTGTAGATTTAGCTGATTTCAATGCAAACGATACAGTTTTAGATACCATACTTGCGCCTATACCATCTTTCTTTATTTCAAATACCCTATCACCATCTTGTATATATATAGTTAATCTACCATGTACAACAACGCTATCGTTAAGTATTTGGTAATTTAGTATTTCAAAACTCCACATACTACCAAACGTGTCATTCAACAACTTTCTATATTCAGATGGCGATACATAGTCAAACCCTTGATAATTCTTCTTAATCAACTTCTGATCAAATGGTTCTACTAAAGTTTTTGGTAATTTACTTACTAACAATTCCATACTTATCACTCCTCTACTTTTTAAATATTTTATATTTTTTCATTAACGGTTTTATAGTTACTGTAGTTAATATATTCAATAGCGCAGATGTTTGTATAGCAAAATTAGTAAATCCAAAGAAGTTTAATAATACTACAAATATAGTTACATCTACAACCATCGTCATTATATTCTTAAATATTTCTATACCATTCAATATTTTGCCTATCCTGTTTAACCATATAACGAATAATAAGAACAACGAACCTGTTGTTATTAATACACTTAACATTGTACTCACTCCTCATTCTTGTTGGTTATATTCTACAATATTAAGTATAAATATAGTATAGTTTATATAGTCTATTATACTATCTTTATTTGTTTCTATATATTTCTTAAACTCTTTTTCATCAACTGCTATACAGTTAATATAGAACAACCCATCGGTGTAGCTTAAAATATCGTTATATGATTTAAGTACAACCCCTTCTTGTAATAACCATAATATATCGTCTATAAACATATAAACCATCTCCTTTTATTTTTTAAATAGCGTAGCTCAAACGGTTAAGTATTAGTGTAGGTAAAAATTAGTGTCTATTTCTTTTACATACAAACCACCACAATTTATCTTAAATTTCGATTGAAAATCCATGCTTTATAAGCCAGTCTTCAACCTCCTCCTCTTTTTTTACCTTTTGGATAAAGAATAAGAGCTTCCGATCTTTCTTTTAACACATCAAACATGTCAATTAAGTCAATAATATTACCTTCATCTTCATTATGTGTTAATTTGTTTTCTATATCAATTTTAG
>Ga0209537_1005384_pt1 | contig 10190 bp, 9 predicted proteins | sample BioPla4DNA1_FD_187698 | JGI IMG/M metagenome (GOLD analysis project Ga0209537, IMG submission 187698) | Biogas fermentation microbial communities from Germany - Plant 4 DNA1 (SPAdes) (version 2) | ecosystem: Engineered > Bioreactor > Anaerobic > Digestate | place: Bielefeld, North...
ACTGTTAATTTTTAATTAATTGACATTATACATCAAATTATCTATAATTAATTAATCACAATATTTAATTTATTATTAATATTAAATATTATTCAATTAAAAAATTTTATAAAACTTTATATTTTTTAATAAATTTTGGGAAATTAAGGGAGAGTTAAAATGAGAAAATTAAGTCACCGAATTATAACTATGACAGCAATTATATGTTTAGTTTTAGCTACTAGTCTGACTACAATATCAATATATAACAATGTAGAAAATAATAATAATTACATTGAGCAGCTTGATAATAATTTAAGGGAGGCTTTCGACAGGGAAGCAAAATGGCAGGTGGAAAACGTTGTAACCATGCTTAATGAACTATATAATAAAAGTCAAAAAGGTGAAATATCCTTTGAAGAAGCTAAAAAATTAGGGGCTGATTTAGTAAGAGAAATGAGATATGGTGAAGAAGGATATTTTTGGGTAGATACACCTGATGGGACTAATATTGTTCTGCTTGGTAATGAAACTGAAGGTACTAATAGGTATAACTCTAAAGATGCAAATGGAAAACTGCTTATACAAGAAATAATAAAAAACGGTATGCAAGAAGGTGGCGGCTATACTGATTATTATTTCCCTAAAAGCGGAGGTTCTGAACCGTTACCAAAAAGAAGTTATAGCATACATTTCAAACCTTTTGATTGGGTAATTGGTACTGGTAATTATATAGATGATATAGATGCAGCAATTGGAGTTCAAAAAGAAATTATACATAAAGAGTTAATGTCTACTATTATTCTATCAATTACTATATCAATAATAGCATTTATTATATCAATATTAATAGCAATTATAATTAGTTTTAAAATAAGTAAGCCTTTAATTTCTCTTGCAGCTTTATTCAAAAAAGCTTCTGAGGGAGACTTAACGGTAAGAAGCATGCATCAAAGCAAAGATGAAATTGGACAACTATCTAATAGCTTCAATAATATGATGGAAAATACTATGTCTGTTATATGGGTCACTAAAGATCTTAGTACAAAAGTTTCTGAAGCCTCTAATAACATAATGAATTCATCAAATGAAGTAAGTCATGCTTCAGAGCAAATTTCAATGGCCGTAGGACAATTGGCTGAAGGAGCAACAGAACAAGCAACTTCTTCTGAAGAAGCAAATACTCAACTTAGTGAGATACTAGATGGTCTTAATAAAATCAATAATGATATGGAGAATTCAAATTCTTTAACCAAAAAGGCTTTAACAACTGTTCATAAAGGTGAAAAAATAGTACAAACTCATGAAGATAAAACAAGGATAACTAAGGAAATGTCTGATAATGTACGCGAAGCCATGACTGCTTTATCTGAAAAATCTACAACCATAGGGCAAATTGTAGAGGTAATTAATAGTATTTCTGAGCAAACAAATTTATTAGCTTTGAATGCAGCAATAGAAGCAGCTAGAGCCGGCGAAGCTGGTAAAGGCTTCTCAGTAGTTGCTGAAGAAATTAGAAAACTTGCAGAACAATCTAGTACTTCTGCTAAAGAAATCGGCAAAATTATAAATGAAGTTAAAGAAAGTGTAGACAATTCTGTAAATGAAATAAATAATACTACTAAAGCAATATATGAACAAGAACAAGCCTTACAAGATACTATTAATGCTTTTAATGAAATTTCTCAATCTGTTGATCTAGTTACAGAAAATATAAAAGCAGTTGCAGAAGCTTCTAAATCTCTAAGTATAAGAGCCGAAGAGGTTGCTGAGGCAACAACTAATATTGTTAGCATAACAGAAGAAACCGCAGCTAGCACCGAAGAAGTATCTGCTTCTACTGAAGAGCAAACTATAGTTACAAAAAATATCGCTGAAGAAGCTAAGATATTGTCAAAACTTGCAAATAAGCTTAAAGCAGATATAAGTCATTTTATTGTAGACAATAAATAGTAAATTAATAATATTACCACCCTAAATAGGGTGGTTTTCTTCTTTTTTATATAAAATATAAAGGATATAAGCAATTTAAATACTTATATCCTTTTAAAATTCAAAAAATTTAATAACTTAGACTTTAAACTTACCTAAACTCTTATTTAGTCTTTTGGTCATATCATCGACTTTATCTGCTAAATTTGCTAACTCTTCCATAGTTTCAGTATTTTCTTCCGCTGAAGCTGAAATTTCTTCACTTGAAGCTGCAATTTGTTCAGATATCATAGCTACCTCTTGAACCTTATTAAGAATTAAATCTTGCTCTGAAAGCCTATCACTAAGAGAATTTGATATATTTTCAAATTGAGGAGTTATTATATGTACTTCTGATTGAATATTTTTAAAAGCTTCTTTTGTACTATCTATTATAGACACTTGATTACTCATTTTGGATGAAATTTCATTAGTTGTATTAGAAGCAAATTCAACACTGGAAACAACGCTATCTATTATTGTTCTAATGCTGCTTGAAGAAGTCATTACTTCCTCTGCTAACTTTCTAATCTCATCAGCTACTATAGAAAAACCCTTACCAGCCTCACCAGCTCTTGCAGCTTCAATAGCAGCATTGAGAGCTAAAAGATTTGTTTGATTTGCAACATCATTTATTACATTCATAATCTCATTAATTTTATAAGCGTCTTCATTTAAATTCTGTATACTTAATAATGTATTATTAAAACTTATTCTTAAATCTTCTATTGAATTAATTAAACTTTCCAGTTTTTCAGCTCCTAGATCAGCAGTAGTTTCAATTGTTTTACTGCTCTTTGTTGTTTCTTGCACATTATCTTGTATCTTATTAAGATTATTAATAAAATCTTCCAATACATTAGTAATTTTATTCACATTATTACTTTGCCTCTCAGTACCTTGAGCTACTTCGGAAATAACCTGCGATATCCCTTTGCTCGCTCCTACAACACTTTCACCAGAAAGCTTCATATTATTTGAGATATCAACTAATTTAGCTACATCTTCTTTTGTTTCTATTATCATATTTTTAATCATAACTATTGAATTGTTAAGGGCATCAGTTAAATTCCTTGTTTCATCTTTCTTCTTACTATTAAATTGAACAGTAAAATCACCTTTAGAAAAATAATCTAATTTACTTATTATATCTCTAATTGGATTAATTAAGTTTTTTGCAATAACAATCCCAAAGATTGTAGCAATAATCATTACTGATATAGCCGTAATTATAATTTTTTCTAAACTATCAGTAATCATGTTATTCATATCATTTAATGCAATGCCAATTCCTATTGTTCCAAGTAATTCCCCATTTTCATAAAAGGGTGTAGAAACATTATAAACTTTCTCCCCTTCTTCTGTAACAAATATATATCCTGAAGCTTGTCCTTTATTTACTGAGTTTGTATCAATATCTGCTCCTTCTGTTTCCCCATTTTCAGAAGTTTCTTTACTAGCAGATGAAACGGAATCAAGCACCTCAGAAGTGGAAGATATAGTATCCAAATTGCTTTCTGTTGAAGCAATTATTTTTGTATTTTTATCTACTAGAGATATGTATTTAATATTATTTTGACTTTCTTCTTTAATTTCTTTAAATATCTTTTCAATCTTTTCAGTATCTTTTAATACATATTCCCCAATTTCTCTATTAATGATTGTCGCTATGTTTGCTCCATCATTTTTCATTTGATTTGTTACCGTAGTTCTTATTTCATTAACCGAAATAAATGTAAAGGTTAAAGCGCAAACAAATGTAAACATTATCATAGACCCAATTATTTTTGCTTTAAGTGATTTGAACATTATTCTCCCCCTTTTGTTTATATGTATTTAATATACATTTTTATTTACCGTATAATTATATTTTATTGTCGAAATATTGTCAATGTAGCCAATTTCAAGCATTTTCAGTAGTTTCGATGTTTTTTGCTATACTTCGCGTAAATATTTGAATATTATTGCAATTTTATATATATTTATTTATTAAATTAAATAAAGATAAAAAAATAGGTATAAGTATTTTAATACTTATACCTATTTTATAAAAATTTAATATTAATTTTTATTCTACTAAACCAATTAGTGAAAATGGTTGAGCTCTTACTATTTTAACATTAACTAGATCGCCAGCTTTTACATTCTCAGCAGTGAAATTAACTAATCTTCCGTTTCTAGTTCTTCCAGTGTACTTAGTTTCATCGTTTTTACTTAAGCCTTCAACTAAAACTTCTACTGTTTTTCCTTCATAAACTTTATTATTTCTAATTACACTTTCATTTACAATTTTAACTAATCTATCAAATCTATCATGTTTTACATCATCTGGGACTTGGTTTTCCATTTTGTCAGCCGGAGTATGATTTCTTCTTGAATATATAAAAGTAAATGCAGAATCATATCCAACTTTTTTAACTAAGTCTAAGGTATCTTGAAAATCCTCTTCTGTTTCTCCTGGGAAGCCAACAATTATATCTGTTGTTATTCCTACATCAGGTATTTCCTTTTTAATAAGATCAATTAAATCTAAATAATCTTGTCTTGTATAATGTCTATTCATTATCTTTAAGATTCTATCTGAACCACTTTGAACTGGCAAATGTATTTGTTCGCATAGTTTATCACATTCTTTAATTGCCATAATTACATCTTTAGTTAAATCCTTAGGATGAGATGACATAAATCTTACTCGTTCAAGCCCTTCTATTTCATTTACTTTTCTAAGAAGCTTTGCAAAATCTATATCTTCATCAAGACCTTTACCATAAGAATTTACATTTTGACCAAGTAAAGTTATTTCTTTATATCCTTGTGCTACAAGTTCTTTAATTTCAGCTATTATATCTTCAGATTTTCTACTTCTTTCTCTTCCTCTAACATATGGAACAATACAATATGTACAGAAGTTATTACATCCATGCATTATAGTAACAAAAGCTTTTACATCACTTTTTCTATCTATTGGAATGCCTTCTACAATTTTAGTTTCTTTGTTAAAAACTTCCTTAACTTGTACTCCTTCTGTTTGAACTCTATTTAAATATTCTGGGAATTTATATGCATTGTGAGTTCCAAATATTATGTTAACATAAGGGAATTTCTCTAATACCTTATCTGCCATCCCCTGTTGTTGCATCATACAACCACAAATTGCTATTATTAAGTCTGGATTCTTCTTTTTTAAATGTTTTAACTCACCTAAATTACCAAAAACCTTGTTTTCTGCATTTTCTCTAACACAGCATGTGTTAAAAATAATTATATTAGCATCATCTTTTGTTTCAGTTCTAGAATATCCTATATTTTTTAACATACCAGATAATTTTTCTGAATCTTCTTCATTCATCTGGCATCCCCATGTTTCAATAAAGTATTTTAAATCTTTTACTTCTTGTTTATCCATAAACTATCTAACTCCTCCATATTAATCAACTCTAGGCTATTATACCAAAATAATTAAGTAAAATAAACCATTTAATAAATAGTTCATTATTGCTTCTATTCATATAGAAAAACTGCTAAATTACAATATATACATGCTTTTAATCTTATGATGTAATATGAAAGTATTTTATAAAAATCCGTAGAAGTGGATGGCTACGGTGGTTTGTACGTTTATCCACCTTAGGCTAATGAGTATAGAATTGAAAACAACTTCGAAATCTTGTGACTTAGAAGTTAATATAAGCATTAACGGTTTTAAACTCAAATTTAAGACAAATGAAAAAAGTGCTCCGTCCACCAAACGCAAGCACTAATTTCTTAACTATCATTTTTTGATAAATCAATAGCCCAAAAACCGTAAAAACGTTCTAGGATTGGCTTCGTGTTACCAGCACTAAGCCTTTTTTCTAGAATTCTTAGAAACTTATTTCTCTAGGATTCCGCACTCCTCAGCTTGCCTGAGTAAGTTTCCTTAATCATATTTTATTAAATATTATAAAAAACAAACTCTAATTTGATTTTATTATTTTAATATATCTAAAACAAATCCATCAGAATTGATAAGGCTATTTTTTTAAAGCATGCTACTCCATTAAGCTCATTAAATATTTATATAATTCATCAGTTAGTCCATATCTTAACTGATTATTATCTTGAGAAGCATGAAAGGCAGATATGGATTCTTTAATTTTCTCATCATTCCCTATTAATCTGTCTGTTAGACTTCTCCAATAATCTACACATTCAATTGCGGTAATATCAGTTTTAGGTAATTTCTTCTTATAGCAATATTTTAATTTTGAAATAAAATTAACCCATTCTTCTGCAGCATCTACTTCTGAATGATAATCACTTAATCTATTTTTTAACTGATTAAATTCTTCCATAGTAAAAAATTTATCTGATGATAAGCTAATATACGGTATTATTCCCTTAATATCTTCAGAAGATAGGTTTTTATTATTTTTAAGATTTTCTTTTAAGTTCAGTAATTTACAGAAAAGCTGCTGCTTTTGAGCAATTTCCTCTTGTATATTAGAAATTTGAATTTCAATAATGTTAAGTATATTAACATTATTAGATACAATGAGATCTTTTATTTCATCAAGATTAAAGCCCATCTCTTTCATCGCTATAATTTGATATAGTTCTGTAACATTTCTCATATTATACAATCTATGTCCTTTTTCTGTTACCTTAGCAGGCTTTAGTAGGCCAATTTCATCATAATAATGTAGCGTTCTTACAGTTGTACCTGTCATATTTGCTAAATCACCAATTTTTATATATTCACTCAATTTATATTCCCTCTTTTACTTTTACAATTTGTTTTAAATCCTCTGCATCAAATAAATATTTTTTGCCGCATATTCCACATTCTAATTCTTCACTTATATTTAATTGAATTGATTTCTTTAATTCCTCTGTTTCAACGGACATTAAAATACCAAAAAACATTTCTCTTGTGCAATTACATTCTACTTGCACTTTATATTCTTCTATTACCCTTGTATGCAAGGAAAGCTTAGCTGGTAAATCTGTCCATTTCCCTGAAACTAATATATTTTGATTACTATCAATATAATCTATTAAATACTTAAGATTTGTTTTTTCAACAAAAGGTAATGGTTGTATCATACAGCCTCTCATTGTTCCATTGTGAACCCAAATTTTAAATATTGTTTCTAACTGCTCACTTCTAGAATAAAAATCTGTAAAACATCCTTCTATTGAATCAGCTCTTAAATCTATTGTACCAGTAAACATCCCTGCCATCCAGCTCCCCTTACTTATGGACATAGTTGCACCTTTTCCTATTAAGTCCTTAAATGTTCCATTAAATACTCTTAACTTAGGAGAGAAAGTACAATGGATATTTCCTTCTCCATCTATATTACAATAAACAAAATATCCATCTGGCTTAAATCTTATACTAATATCTAATCGTTGATCTCTTTCAGTTAATAAACCCCGTAATAAGCAGCAACATATAAATATTTTTCTGTAAAGTTCTTTTGAAAATCCTGATTTAATATTTATTATATTACTGTATTCTATTATATCTCTAGCATCAGTAATATACATCCTAATTTCATTATCCTTTGTTAATAATTTTATTAAATTTTTCTCCATTTTATATCACCTCAAAAGCATAATACATCATAACGTTACGTGAGGTTCAATAATAAAATGACAAATGTAACTACTAAAAATCTTCTGTTTATTTATAATAACCTTAGAGGTGATAAAAATGATTTTAAAAATGGAAAATGTAATAAAACGCTTTAACAACCACTTAGCATTAGATTATTTAAGTCTAGAAGTGAATAAAGGCGAAGTTATTGGTTTGCTTGGGCCTAATGGAGCAGGAAAAACCACATGTATAAATTCTATTGTAGGACTACTTCCTGTAGATGAAGGAGAAATAACTGTCTTTAATATGAAGCAGGATGGAAAAAACCAAGATATAAAAAGAAAAATTGGTTTTGTAACACAGGAAATTACTATTTATGAAGATATGACTGCAAGGGAAAACTTAGCTTTTTTCGGAAGCTTATATGGTTTAAAAAAGTCAGAACTGGAAAATAGAATTAATGAAGTTGCTAAAATTATTGGTTTAGAAGATCGTTTAAACGACCGTCCTGGTCATTTCTCAGGTGGAATGAAAAGACGTTTAAATATTGGCTGCTCTATCTTACATAATCCTGAATTATTAATTATGGATGAACCAACAGTTGGAATAGACCCTCAGTCAAGAAATTATATTTTAGATTTTGTTAAAAAGATAGCTGCTGAAGGAACAACTGTTATCTATACTTCCCACTATATAGAAGAGGTTGAAGCTGTAGCTAGTAGAATATATATTGTGGATCAAGGACATGTAATAGCTTCAGGAACATTAAAAGAACTAATTGCAAGAATTAAAGGTGATTCCCACATATTAGTTGATGTTAAAATAGCAAGGGAAGATAAAAAAGATGAGCTTTTAGCACTAACAGATGTAAAAGAAGTAGTTATAAAGGATAACCAATATCACATCATTGTACCAGGAGGTATATCAATAATTGATAAAATCGTTTCAATTCTAGCTCCTTTAGGAATAGTTAATTTGAATTCTAAACAGCCAACCCTTGAAGATGTATTTCTAACATTAACAGGAAAACAATTAAGAGATGAGGTGAATTAATGCTTAAATTTTATACATTAAGATCTGCCAGAGATATTTTCTGCCATATAATTTTAATACTATTACCAATTTTATTAATAAGCTTTTTTAGCTATATTTATTCAAGATACAACATAGCTGCTGTAACACCATTACTAACTATTGGTTTTGCCTTAACCTTTCAAATATATGGTTCAGCCCTTAGCTTTGAAACTTTAGGCAAGGATTTTCTATCGCCAATGCGTAATAGATTATTAGCAACACCAGCTAACCCTGTAAAGATTGTTTTATCAATATTATTTTCAGGCATAATAGTAAGTTTTCTACAAACCTTTGTTGTATTAATATTTTCAGCTACTATTTTAGATATAAAATTTAACAACCTATTTTTAATTTTACTGGTAATGCTTATTTCAGTAGTATTTAATCAATTATTTGGCAGCATTATTTTATTCTTAAGTAAAAATGTTAAAACAGCTAACTCTGTTACAACTTTATATGGTATTGTTGCTCCCATATTAGCAGGACTATATTTTCCCCTTCCTGATAATATAATAATTAATTTATTTGAAAAATACCTAACACCAATGGCCTTAGCCCAAACAGCAATTTTAGGTGTTATGGATAATAATTTAAAAAATATTGCTATAGGAACAATTCCATTAATAATACTTAGCCTAATACTATTTTTATTAATAAAACTCCTAAGTAAGAAGGTGATACTATGATTATATTTAAACATGCATTAAAACGAAGTCTGGCGCAACCTATTAGTATATTAATTACACTTATACTCCCAATAGGAATAATATTTGTACCTCCTTTAACTAATAGCTATCCAAATGGGATATATCTCTATGGTCTATTAAGCTTATTTTCTGGTTTTATACTATCTAAGCCTATAGTGGAGGAACGTATCAACAAAATTTCAGTTAGAATTTCAGCTACACCTACTAAATATAGTAGTTATCTTGGCTCCCACTTAATGGCTTATGCCTCTATATTGATAGTGCAAAATATAATATTTATATTAGGAATATATCTATATTGGAAGGATCTTAACATTAACTATGGATTAATTTTCACTTTAACTTCAGCCTATAGCTTAATGGTAATTGCACTTTCATTATGCTGGAACTCCCTATTTAGATCCTATAATCTTTCCTTTGGCTTATTTTCTGGTTTTGCTTCTCTTATGTGTTTAGTTAGTGGTGTAACTATGCCCCTACAAATAATACCTGAGGAGATAAAAAGATTTATAGTAGTTTTACCTACCTACTGGCTGCCCTATGGACTAAACTCTCTACATGATGGTAATATTAAATATGTATTAATAGCACAGCTTGTGTTGTTAGTTTACTCAGGAATATTTTTATTAATAGGCAGCAAAAGGAGATACTAAATGACTGCAAAAATAATGTATTCATTTATTATGATAATACAGACTTTAATATTATTTATTACAATTTTTAGCCAAATAACAAATCCAATAGTATTTTTACTTTTTATAATAATAATTTTAAGCATGGTTTTAAGGTGGAGAATAAACCTAAAGCCATGCTATATGCTAATTGATTTAACCTTCTTTCTATTAGCAGCAATATTTTATCCTGTTGCCACTAATTAC
>Ga0209537_1005397_pt1 | contig 10171 bp, 9 predicted proteins | sample BioPla4DNA1_FD_187698 | JGI IMG/M metagenome (GOLD analysis project Ga0209537, IMG submission 187698) | Biogas fermentation microbial communities from Germany - Plant 4 DNA1 (SPAdes) (version 2) | ecosystem: Engineered > Bioreactor > Anaerobic > Digestate | place: Bielefeld, North...
CAAATGTTCTATACTTCCAATCTTAAACACGCTGATTCACATTACGGTATTGGCTTGGGGCTTGCGATATGTGATGCAATCATAAAAGCGCATGGAGGCAGTATAGTGGCTCGCAACCGTACAGATGGCCAAGGGGCAATGGTTATTTTTAAGCTTCCAATGGAGATGAATCAAAATGAGCTATTATAACGAGTACATCCTTGTTGTTGAAGATGATATAAAGATAAGAAATTACATCTGTTATTCATTGCAGACGGAAGGGTTCAGATATATTACTGCAAGCACCGGTCAAGGAGCGTTGAAAACTCTTGTATCAGAACCTATCGATTTATTGCTGCTGGATTTGGGATTACCTGATATTGATGGCATGGAGATTATAAAGAAGATTCGAGAATGGTCAGAAATGCCGATTATTGTTGTGTCTGCCCGTGACCAGGACAAGGAAAAGGCAGCTGCCCTCGATTTAGGTGCGGATGATTATCTAACAAAGCCCTTTTCTTCAACAGAGCTTTTGGCTCGAATTCGTGTTGCTCTGCGCCATTTTTATAAACAAGGAGGAAATAAGACACCGGCAATCATTCAAGTTGGTGGTTTGCGGATAGACTTTGAAAAACGGTTAGTTTATCTAGATGATAAAGAGCTGCATGTGACACCTTTGGAATATAAGCTATTGTCACTGTTTTTTAAAAATGTCGGCAAGGTGCTTACTACGAAATATATCTTAAAAGAGATTTGGGGCATAGATTATAGCAGTGACACACAAGTATTGCGAGCTCTAATGGCGGGGCTTAGAAGAAAAATTGAGAAGAATCCCGCCAAACCTCGCTATATAGTGACAGAAGTAGGGGTTGGATACAGGCTTGTAGATGAATAGAGAATAAAATTGTGAAAAACCGTAGCGATACGGTTTTATTATTTTTTCTCACAGCATTCTAACAGCATTTTCACACTATTCTCACGAAGCTTTTGCTATCATTGTAAAGTAAGAAATCTTAATGAGGGGGGTAAAAAATGAAACAAATAGACAAATCTGATAGTCAGATAGAATTGGAAAAACTGTGTAATACTGTGAGAACGCTTATTGAACATAAAGAGTTCAAAAAATGTGAACTTCTTATATCGAAAGCTATGGAAAAATATCCTCACGCCCCACAGCCTCATAATTTGATTGGCATATTGCTTGAAATGGAAGGTGACCATTTGACTGCCATGAAACATTTTCGCGCGGCCTGGGCCCTCGATCCAAGCTATATTCCTGCACGGTATAACATGGAACTTTTTTTAAGCTTTTCTCCAAAAGGCCAATTCGCATTTGATGAAACAGACTGTCCCATAGAATAAAAGTAACTGAAAAGGCTATTGTAAGGGGGATTAATAATGAAAATTATCATTATTGGTGATGGGAAAGTAGGCTATAGTTTAGCTGAAAACTTATCCAAGGAAAACCATGATGTTACAATTATAGATAAAAACTCAGAAGCATTAAAAAAGGCCGAAGAAAATTTGGATGTAATGTGTATTAGAGGAAATGGCGTCAGCACAAAAATACTTATGATGGCTGGGGTGCAAGATACCGACCTTCTTATTGCTGTAACTGAAAGTGATGAAATGAATATGGTATGCTGTCTTACTGCCAAAAAACTTGGTGTAGGGCATACGATTGCCCGAATAAGAGACCCTGAATATGCCAGCGAACTTTCTCTATTGAAAAGAGAGCTGGGCTTAAATATGGTTATCAATCCTGAACAGGCAGCTGGAAGTGAAATTGCCCGCCTCATTAAGTTTCCGCCTGCCACCAACGTTGAGATATTCGCCAAGGGTAGAGTCGAAATGGTGGAAATAAATGTAACCAATGACATGGCAATTTCTAACATGCAATTAAAGAATATCGCAAACCGATTTTCTTCATCAGTTCTGATAGGTGCCGTGCAACGTGGAGACGATATTATTATCCCTGATGGTGAGTTTACAGTCAGGGAAGGTGATACAATATATATATTTGGTCAATCCGCGAAAGTTTTTGACTTTTGCAGACGCATAGGTATTCATGTCCAAAAGATAAAAAATGTCATGATTATGGGCGGAGGACGCATTGCATATTATTTGGCAAAATATCTGGATGAAATGAATATTCATGTAAAAATTATAGAAATCGATCACGAAAGGTGTAGGGAATTAACGGAACTTCTGCCTCATGCTTTGATTATCTGCGGTGATGGTTCTGATGAAACATTATTAAAGTCTGAAAATTTCAGTGAAATGGGTGCTTTTGTGGCCGTCACGGGACGAGATGAAGATAATATCATAGCTGCATTATTGGCAAAACAATTCGGTATTGGGAAAGTTATAGCCAAAATTAACAGGATGAATCATTCAGATATTATAAAAAGTATGGGCATTGATAATGTGGTGAGTCCAAAGCTCATCACTACAAATTATATTTTGAGATTTGTAAGAGGATTGCAAAATGCAATGGGTAATCACGTAAACGCATTATATCGTATTGTTGAGGATAAGGCAGAAGCCATCGAACTAACTGCCGGTAATTCCAGCAAATATATTGATATACCCCTGAAAAATCTCAATGTAAAAAAAGGGATTTTAATTGCTGCTATTGTTAGAAAAAATGAGATCATAATTCCAAATGGCAATGATGTGATAAAACCAGGTGATAATGTTATCCTTATTACAAAAGATTATAAAATAACAGATTTAGAAAACATTATTGATGTGGTGAAAAAGCATGAACTATGGAATGATTTTTAAGAGCTTAGGAGGCGTGTTATGCGTTGAGGCCGCATGTATGGTGCCATCCCTGTTGATATCGTTTATTTATTGGGAAGGGGACACAATGGCCTTGCTTGTTTCTATAATTCTACTAACGTTATTGGGATTGGGACTTCGCTCCATTAAGCCGGTAACGAGTGACATTTATGCGCGGGATGGTTTCGCAATTGTAGCTTTAGGTTGGTTATTTGTTTCTGTGTTTGGAGGATTGCCGTTTCTTATAAGTGGAGCCATTCCCTCTGTGATGGATGCTTTATTTGAGTCTGCATCAGCGTTCAGCACTACTGGAGCTAGTATATTAAAGGAAGTGGAGGGACTACCTAAAGGCATTTTGTTTTGGAGAAGTTCTGCACACTGGATGGGCGGAATGGGAGTCTTGATTCTAATGATCGCCGTCCTGCCTTCTGTGAAAGCCAATACACTTTATATAATGAAGGCTGAAACTCCGGGACCTGTCCCTGAAAAATTTGTTCCTAAAGTTGGGCAAACAGCCAAAATCCTGTATGTCATTTATATTGCCATGACTGCCATTGAAGTTATATTTTTACTTGCGGGAGGAATGTCCCTGTATGACGCTTTGATTCATGCTTTCGGAACAGCGAGTACTGGCGGCTTTTCCAACAGAAATGCAAGTATAGGTGCATACAACAGCGTTTATATAGATGCTGTAGTCACCATTTTTATGTTATTATTTGGTGTTAATTTCACTGTATATTATGCATTATTGAAAGTTAATGTAAAGTCAATCCTGCGGGATGAAGAACTGAAGTTCTATTTAGGAACTGTGATAACTGCTACTGTATTGATTATATTAAATACTTATGGCACGGTTTTTCAAACAATAGATGAAGCTATAAGATATTCGTCTTTTCAGGTAAGTTCCATAATAACAACGACCGGTTATTCAACTGCGGACTTTGCGCTTTGGCCCGTATTCAGCCAAAGCATACTTGTCTTATTGATGTTTCTTGGAGCAAGTGCAGGGTCCACAGGTGGAGGGATGAAATGCCTTCGGATAATACTGCTTTTTAAGATTATCAAGCGGGAAATCATAAAAATTATTCATCCAAGATCTGTGCAAACTGTTAAAATCAATGGGAGAGTTGTTGATGAAGAAATACTATCCGGAGTAATGGCATTTTTCTTTGCTTATGTTGCAATATTTGCTGCAGCCACTATTATTGTATCATTAGATAACAAAGACATGATTTCTACCGCAACGGCAGTCGCTTCATGTTTGAGCAATATTGGGCCGGGATTGGGAGTAGTTGGCCCGACAGGAAATTATGCTGATTTCTCAGATATTAGCAAAGCGGTGTTATCTTTATGCATGATTATCGGAAGGCTGGAAATATATCCGATACTTTTACTCTTTACCCCCACTTTCTGGAAACGCTTAAATATTTAATTTATGGCTGTATACCCGCTTCTAAAGCGGGATTTTTTATAGATATTACCTGTAAGAAAGCATTATAGCAAGGAGGAAAAAAAGCCTTTCGCATATAAGGTAGAACTAGTGGATTTTTTATCGCAAGGATTAAACCTTTCGACTCATATGGATTTGATCCACATTGTTAAAAAATCGGAACAGACAATCTAGGAAGTATTTGGCGTAGCGGGGCAAATATCGGTCCTTACACCAGATAAGAGAGAGTCGCTGAGTCAACGGTTCCCCGTGGTGATAGACGGGGAAAATGTTTATATTGTCAGGGATACCTTCCTTTATGTTGTACAAATGCATCTGAGTAGCGAAACATGCAGCAAACCCCTGGAAACATAAATGAGTGGTGATTCTGTTATTTGTACTGGTCAGATAGGTTTTAGGTTCTACTTCACCCTCCTTGAAGCATTCGAAAATCTTATAGCCCAATCGGTTAGATTGCATACAGAAAGGGAGTTTGGCAAAGTCAATTACGTTGGCACCTTGAATAGCCTTTGCTTTAAGGGGTTCAGCCTGATCGCCGTAGTACTTTTTCAGCAGGGGATCGGGCACGCAGAGGTAAACGCGATCATTCAGCAGGTGGTGTTTAACTAATTTATTATTTCGATCGGCAGATAGGATCAATGCAAAGTCAAGCTTGCCGTCCAATACCAATGGTTCTAACTGTGACGAAATAGTTTCAGTAAGACGTAGTTCCACGTGGGGGTATTGAAGAGAATACTCCGATAAGATACTGGGCAGGCACGCGTTCATTCGCATGGGACTGGCACCGAATCTGATTACTCCCCGCTCCTCACGTTTGATATCAGAGAGTATATCTATCAAATTTGCGTATTCTTTATTGATAACTTCAGCGAAATCGAGCACGAATTCCCCTGCATAGGTTAAGGAAAGCGCGGGTTTTCTATACAGCAATTTCACGCCTAGTTGTTCTTCCAGACGTTTAATGTGGTTACTCAGAGTTTGCTGTGATATGAACAGTCGGTTGGCAGTTTGTGTCATGTGAAGATCCTTGGCTAATTCGGAAAAATAGTATAAACTTATTAAGTTCATAGTTACACCTCTTAACAAAATTTTTTTGTTAAAAAACTAAAATTTCGTTGTTTGTTTTGTTTTTGAGATTATATTACAATGAAAATATAAAAGATTCAAGCTATACGACATAGAAAGATTTCATATAGTGGGAGGCGCACTATGAATATTGGATTTATAGGCTTTGGAGAGGCCGCCTACAATATTTCAATAGGTTTAGCTCAGGAAGGTATCTCCGGCATCCGTGCAACTGACATAATGATGAACCATGAGGTTATGGGCAAGCAGATACATAACAGGGCAAAAGAGGCTGGTGTTACTTTGGTAAACACCAATTCAGAGGTTGCCCGGTGGGCTGACATCATTTTTGTAGCGGTTCCGGTTTTCTCCGCCATGGACGTCTGCAATGATATCAAAGAAAACCTGCGCCCCAGTCAGTTGTATGTCGATGTGACTTCTTCTACTCCTGCAAACAAGGAGGCCGTCTGGAGAGCTATCCAGAGTAATGGAGTGCTCTATGTGGATGCAGCCATGATGGGTTCTCTACCCAAGGACAAACACCAGGTGCCTATCATTGCAAGCGGCAATGGTGCTGAGAAGTTCTATGAGGTAATGAGCCCTTACGGAATGAAGATCAAATTGGTTGGTGAGAATGTTGGCACTGCATCCGCCATAAAGTTGGTGCGAAGCATTTTCATGAAGGGCATTGCTATACTGATGATCGATATGCTCCTGGCTGCATATTCCTATGGTGTAGTTGAAGAAGTGGTTGATTCCGTGAGCAGGTCCATGGATGGTATACCATTTAATGACCATTTAAACCGTCTGGTTACTGGCACTGCTCTGCACTGTACCCGCCGCGCTGCCGAGTTGAAAGGTTCTATTGCCCTACAGGAGGATGTTGGTCTGTCTCCCGAGATGACTTTAGCATCCATGCACCGACACGAAGCACTTGCCAAATATGGCTTTAGCACTCGGTACGCTAATACTGAACCTTCCGGGTGGCAGGAAATTATCGAGACCATTTTAGGTAAGGATTAATAGGAGGCAAAAACTATGTCAGTTGGTAAACGTATTTATCTTAAGCGTGAGATGCCAGATAACGAGGTTATGGAACAATTTAAGTCCATTCCCGCGTCTAACGTTGCTGACGTGATGAATCGTAACAATGCCATGAATCCTCGTATCAAGCTGGTTAGTAAGCCAAAAACTCGGATAATGGTAGGTCCGGCATTTACCGTCAAATGTCGAGCTGGTGATAATCTTGTACTGCATGCCGCATTGAACTTTTGCAACGAGGGTGATGTACTAGTTGTCTCCAATGAGGAGGACAATACCCGTGCATTGATCGGCGAGAACATGATGGCATATCTTAAGTATGTTAAGAAAGCCGCAGGCATAATTCTGGACGGTCCCATCCGTGACATTCATGAGATTGGCAAATGGGATTTTCCTGTCTATTGTACCGGCACTACACCTGGTGGTCCTTATAAAGAAGGCCCTGGTGAAATCAATGTTCCTATCTCTTGCGGTGGAGTGAGTGTCTGCCCTGGTGATATTATCTTGGCTGACCCCGATGGCATTATTGTCATTCCTCGTAAAGATGCCCGCCAGGTTTTGGAAAATGCCAAAGCCTTCCAGGCTACAGACCAGGCTAAACTGGCTGCTGTCAAGAACGGTATTGCTGAACGTGGTTGGGTTGACAAGCTTCTGGCAGAAAAAGGCTTTAAAATTATAGATGATGTTTACTGTTCTTGACTGTTTTAAATTAACAAATAATTATAAAAAATGAGAGGAGAAAAAACATGGATAAGAGAAAAATTATGAAGAAGATTCTTCCCTTAACATTAGTCTTATTTGTGCTTTTTTCCGTACTGCTGTCTGGCTGCGGTAGAACCGAGGAACCTTCTGGTTCTAGTTCAGAGACTAGCGAACCTGTTAAGTATGAGTGGCCTACTCAGCCTGTCAACGTGATGTGTCCTGCTGCTGCAGGCGGTGGTACCGACATGATGCTGCGTGTGCTAAATGAGTATTTTACCAAGAAGACTGGGCAGCCTTTTGTTATCACCAATGTCTCAGGTGTTTCAGGTTACGAACAAACCTATCAGGCTGTTCCTGATGGCTATAACTTCATTGCAGGTACTACAACTATTTTTGTAAGCGAACTGGATGGCACCTTTGATTATGATTGGGACGATTACGAGATGGTACTTTTTGTGGAAGGCAATTATTCCACTTGCATAGCAGTTCGAGCTGATTCACCGTATCAGACCATAAACGACCTTTTTGACGCTGCTAAGGCCGATCCTACCAGCATTACAGGTGGAATTACTCTATCAGGTCAACCTTATATGTTCGCAAAGGCACTTAAGGATGCTGTAGGAATTGATCTGTACTATGTGGATACTGGTAATACCTCTGAACGTAACGCCGCTTTATTGGGCGGTCAGGTAGACTATATCATCACCAATGTCATGTCTGTTCAAGGCTATGTGGATTCCGGTGATTTCCGTTTGATTGCTATCGACGGTGAAGAAAGATTTGAGTTAGCTCCCGATGTTCCAACCTTTAAGGAGCAAGGTGTTGACTTTTGTTTCGTGCCTCAGCCTATTGTGTGGTTAGCTCCTCCCAATACTCCTAAGGATGCTTGTGAGGCATTCAATGCTATTCTGGCAGAGATGTACACCGATCCTGATGTGCGAGCCGAATTCCGTGACAAGCTTAATAATATTCTGCCTGAGGAGATACCGTCCATCGAAGAATCCAAGGTCATGGCACAGAAATTTAAAGATACTTTAGCTCCCTATGTTGAATAATTATATACTTTATTTCGTGTCTTTAAGGTGACATAAATGGGCATTGTATTTGCAATGCCCATTTTACAAAAAGTAGATTTTAATGTAATTATGAACAAAGGTAGTCTAGGAGGAGGCGACTGTTTATCCGTGAAAACGAAGATAGATAATATTTGTGAAAAGATTGTACTAGGATTTCACATTTATAGCGACATTTTTCTAGGTGTGTTCTTAATGCTTTTTTCTGTTTATATGTTTATGGAGTCTTTTTCAATAAAAATCGTAAAAGAGCCGGTGTCTCCCCTTGATACAGCAAGTTTTTTTCCTAGATTGGTGTTTGGGGTACTGTTCATCATAGGTGTCTCAATGACCGTCATGGGTAGGAGTAAGTTAGAGGCAAACAAGTCGTCCGTACCCACTGGAGAGGAGCTATCTGCTTCAGTTTTAGCATTAAAACGCAGTGTGATCACTTTTGCATTCATTTTTTCGTTTATACTTTTAATGGTGCCATTGGGCTTTATTCCTACTGCTATTATATATATGGTCACCAGCATGTTTTTCATGGCGTCCAAAGAAATATGGAAGCCCAAGGCCTATATTATTACCGCAGTTATCGTGGCATTGGCTTGTTATTTTTTGTTCCGAGAATTTCTTTATGTACGTTTGCCCGCAGGTATATTAGAGGGGGTGTTATAGTTGGAAGGTCTAATAAGCGGTTTTGCGAATCTAATAGCACCTGATATGATTGGGCTTATGTTCTTCGGTGTGATCGTCGGCATAATTTTTGGTGCGATTCCTGGGTTAAGCGCCACTATGGCGATTGTATTGTTTCTACCGGTCACTTTCAGCTTGAATGTATATCAGGCATTTACCCTGCTGGTAGCATTGTACATCGGTGGCGTCTCCGGCGGTTTAATCTCTGCTATTCTGATCAATATTCCCGGCTCGGCAATGTCTATTGCGACTTGTTACGATGGTCACCCCATGGCAAAGAGTGGACATGCTAAGCGTGCTTTGGGTATCGGCATCGTATACTCTTTCTTCGGCACTATCCTGAGCCTAGCTGTAATGATTGTGGCAGCACCTTCGTTAGCTTCATTTGCTGTCAAGCTAGGACCTTATGAGTTCTTTGCTCTAACCTTGTTCGCTGTGGTTTTGGTTTGTACCGTTAGCGGTGACATATTTAGGGCAGTTGCTGCTGCTTTTATTGGTTTGGCTTTCTGCATGGTGGGTATTGCTCCTGTAGATGGCGCCTACCGTTATACTTTTGGAATTACCAATCTGATGAACGGTATTGCATTGACTCCAGCAGTTATTGGTATGTTTGCTACAACTGAAATTCTGTTGAATGCGGTGAAACCTATTGGGAAAAGGAAAGAGGAGCGCCATTCTGTTGAGAGGATCCGGGGTTTTGGCTTTACTATCAAAGAGATGATTGGTCAAACCAAGAACTTCTTACTTTCCTCCATTATAGGTTTATTCATCGGCTTTCTTCCCGGCATGGGTGGATCACTAGCGAATCAGGTTGCTTATGGAGCTGTGAAAAAGGCCTCTAAGCATCCAGAAAAATTTGGTACCGGTATAATGGACGGTATTGTGGCTAGTGAGTCCTCGAATAACGCCTCAATTGGCGGTTCAATGATTCCCTTGCTTGCGCTGGGTATTCCCGGAGATGGTCCCACTGCCATGTTGCTTGGAGCCTTCACCATTCATGGCTTGGTTGCCGGCCCTCTGCTTTTTAGGTCCAACGCAGAACTGGTGAATCTGATCTTTGCTGCTATGATATTGTGTTCATTTATTATGCTGTTTGTAGAATTCTTTGGAATTCGTGTGTTTGCGAAGATTATTGAAGTACCCCGTGAGATGCTTTATCCAGTGATTCTAGCTATTTGTGTAGTGGCGGCTTTTGCCAACAATCGCACCATGTTCGATGTATGGACTCTGTTATTCTGTGGTTTCGTTGGATTTATGATGTCCAAGTTCAAGCTCCCTCGCTCTTGTTTCGTTTTGGGATTAGTTTTAGGCACAAATATTGAAACTAACTTGCGCCGCGCCTTGCAGCTTAGCCGCGGCAGTTTCGTTCCTTTCTTTACTCGTCCTATCAGCTGTTTATTGC
>Ga0209537_1005402_pt1 | contig 10164 bp, 5 predicted proteins | sample BioPla4DNA1_FD_187698 | JGI IMG/M metagenome (GOLD analysis project Ga0209537, IMG submission 187698) | Biogas fermentation microbial communities from Germany - Plant 4 DNA1 (SPAdes) (version 2) | ecosystem: Engineered > Bioreactor > Anaerobic > Digestate | place: Bielefeld, North...
GGCTAGTTGTAGGTTCCACCGGTTCTGGTAAGTCCTTTAGCATGTCTTTACTTCTGCTTTCCGCCATGCCCAAGAACCCACTAATTTTCATCATAGACAAAGGCGGAAGCTACAGGAAGCTTTGTTCCATGTTAAGCGGGTCGTATATCGATCTTTCCGGAAATGTAGCTTTCAACCCGCTTGAAGGAAGGGGCATTTGGAAGGAACGTTCTTCTACCATTTCGTTGATGCTTCAGACGATGATCGCAGGCGATGAAGGCGTCAGTCGTGAAGAAAAGGTAATAATTGACAGGCTGGTAGCTGAAGTTTATCAGTCCTTTGAACGGGAAAATATCGACAGGGAACCTACCCTTTCTGATGCATACAGAATTTTGCGGGCGCAAAAGTTGTTCGATCCTGACACGGAAGACCTTGAAAGGGCGCAACGTCAGGTCCTTCTTCATTTAGCTAAGTGGACCCGCGTGGGAAGTAAAGGCAGTAGTTTTTATTCCAAAATGTTGGACAACCCTAAAACCACGGTTAGCGTAGAAGATGCCGACTTTATTGTATTCGACTTGCAGGGCGTAGAACAATATCCTGATATTATGCAGGTGTTGTTTTTATATCTTACCGATATAGTTCAAAGAAGAATAGTTAGGGAAAAGCAAAGGCAGAAAATTTTAGTGTTTGACGAAGCTTGGGCGCTACTTTCCAGCGAAGAGTCGGCAAACTTCATGGGTGAATTATACAGAACTATGCGAAAATTCGACTGTGCCGTATGGGCTATTACGCAAGATATATCCGACATCGAAGGTTCTTCAGTTGCCGCGGCGATAATGACTAATACTTATCGCTATATCGTGCTGCGTCAAGTAAACGAAAGGGCAATACAGGCAATAGAAAGAATTTTAAGTTTAAACGAAATAGAAAAACAAGTAGTGTCATTATTAGATCAGAAAAAAGGTTATTATTCCGATATATTTTTAAAACAGATGGGGATAGGGGCTTCCAGGGCGTCTATCATTCCTTCGCCCATGGAATACTGGATGGCAACGACAGACCCCAACGACAACAGGGAAATGGAAGAAGTCCTGAAAAAACATAAGCTGGAAGACGCGCTAAAAATTTTAGCCGGGCAATATCCCCACGGTGTAAAGGGGGAAAAAGAATGAAAAGGACGTTAATTGCTTTAGCGTTGATAATTTTCATCGCTTCAGTTTCTTTCGCTTCAGTTCCTGTAGCCAGAACGGACAACTTCTTGGAAAAGTTGTTTTTAGCAAGATATCAGGAAATGCAGACGTGGTTGCAAAATGTGGCATATTCAATTTCTAACCCCAGGACGTTAGGCGACTTACTAGCTTTGCCAAATAAGTTAAAGGGGCTAACCAATTCGCTTAAAGGAATAGCGGACTTTGGCGATCTTTCTGGAATGGTCACGGGGAACTTGCTTCGTTTGGGAAATAACGTGCTTGGCGAGTTAGGCGATCTGGGGAACTTCGTTAAGATGCAGGATATCATCAGGGGCGACTTCAGCAGCACTATGTCCCGTCTAGAAAGGGCCATAAAGAATATTCCCATCGGCGGGGAAGGCGAAGAAGTCACAGCAGAAGTGGCTAAAACTTCAACTGCGGCAGCCATAGAAACGGCAAAGACCGTCCCCATGTCGGTGCCTGCCGTTACCGCCGAAGTGGCCGACCAAATAATAACCAATTCCCCTTCCTTGGTGGCAAGGCAGCAAAATGTCATAGCTACAGCTTCAGGTGCCAAGATGCACTTGATGGAAGAATATGCTTCCTTTATCGCGCGCTATGACGGAAAAGATAGCGCCCATAGAAAGAAAGTCGACAGCATAATAGACCAAACGCAAGAAGTTGTAGAAAGTTCAAAAGACTATGCCCATACCGTGGGGAAAATGGAAGCACAACAAGCCATAGCACGCGTGGGGGCTGACCAGATAGCGTTACTTGCACTGCAAAACGTCTTACTGGCAAATATTAACAACACCCTTGCTGATGAGATAGTTCTTATTTCTAAAATTGGCTTGGCCGGTACGGAAGAATACGCTAAAAATATTCGGGACATTCTTGAAAGGCACATTGAAATTTATTCCGGCATAAGGGGCGAATAGCTGTGAAGAAAGTCATTTTAGCGCTTCTTATCGTCGTTCTTTCCGTCACTTCCATAGAAGCGGGGTGGTGGGATAGGATAATAAAAAGAATGATGCGGGAAGGTATATCCCGCGTTGACAGTTCTTGGGACGATGCCCATGCCACTTTGATGGGAATTGATGCTTATTATATATATCCTAAGTCTTTTACTGCCCATTATGACTTTAATATGGACGGGCAAAAAATACATGACCTATATCATTTCGACAAAGAAGTTGACGTATCAAAAGACGTAGCTGCAGGAAAATACGGCCCTGTTGACTTTTCAAGTGACGCGGCTGAAATTGTTTCTAGTGTTTCGCGCAGCGAAAGACAATGGCGGGTAATAAATACGGCAGAAGGATATAAAATACAAGCACAGACAAAGATAGCTAACTACGCCGAACGGGCTAAGCAGATCCAGAAGGAAGTCCAAAAGTGGACTGATATTTCTATCGAAGGTTTTAGCGGTGCTTCTTGGGAACAAAACGCGGGGGTTTATTCAGAAAAACTTTCCGTCATGGCCGACAATTTAGCTTTGAAAATTTACATGAACGAACTTCTCGCTTTAAGGACGGCGTTGACGGCAGAATTAGGTTTAATTGAAGCAACGGGATATTCCAAGGAAATAATGAATTCCTTGGACGAATATTTAGAAATTTATAGAATGGCAAGGTGATGCGCGTGAAGAAAATTTTATTAGCATTATGTATTTTGCTGTTAGCTTTTCCTTCTTGGGCAGCTAGTCGGGTTATTCAGGGGGATGCACAGTTCGTATATTCGCAAGAAATAGACGAAACAGTGAACCCTAAAATTGGGGAAGAACAAGAATTTGCTGGGTTTGGCCCTGAAGGCGAACCAATATATACTATCGTTCCGATATATAAATATACGTCTATTACAAGTCCAACGGTGACGTTGGGAAATGTTGCTACTATTTTTCCTTTAAACTTGGATGGAATGGTTTTCAACGTATCTTATTCTTTCGTTTCTGGGAAACCAGGAATATATCCTGGGGTATTTACTTTTCAATTTAGTAAAAGTGAAATTCTTATGTTACCTAATGGCGCTGTTATAATGGATGAAATTGAAAATTCGACAAGCCCGGTTGATGTTCTTTTCAAGTATTTTGATCCTGTTTTTGTGATATATGGAACGGATGGGGATAAAGTTTCAATTAATGTTAAAAACTTTCCTTTAAATTTTAGTTTTGTAACCGGTAGTTATGAAAATATGGCAATATCTTTTCCTGTTGTTTTGGCAGGTGGGTATCCAGATACATTTTGTATAGAACAGATCAATGGTTATCTTTTTGTCTATGATGCCATGGTGTCACAGGAAAACGCTGGGGTTATAAGCGATGGAAAGATAGAAGTTGCCTTTGCCCTTGTTCCAAACGAAAGAGCTACAGATGTGGCTAGGCAGGATTTTCCTATTCTTGAGTTGAATGGCGAAAAAGGTTATGTAATATTCGACGATCCTTCGGAATATCTTAATATTCCCGAAATGATTGGGGTTTCAAGCACCGCTTTGTCTTCGGGGGAAACGTCTTTTGTCGAAATAGAAAACGGCTTTTCTTTTACAGCAAATACAGAAGCCCAAAAAAGTGCTACATTTGTACAATGTGCTATTCATTCGGAAAGCTCGGGGATAGTTAATATTAATGGCTACCCACTTGAAACTGAAGAAGTTCTTCTTCCTGACGGAACAAAGTATTTAATTACTAAATTTGTTCTTGTAAACGGATCTTTTGCAACGGGTGCTTTTATTTCAGGTGATGTTGCTTATATATTTGACGGGATAACCGACGATGCTTTTACGGCCGAAGCGAAGGCAACTTCAAGTTCTTCGTCGACTTCTTCATTGGACGCACTATTTTATCATGATCGTGGTTCTTTCCATGTTTCGTCTTTAGAAGGACTAGAAAACCAGACAAGTGATATTACTGGCAGTTTTTCTTCTACAACATTGTCTTTGTTAGAAGGTTTTACGGAACAAATATCGCCTATGAAATTTGAAGCTGCTGTAGATACAGGAAGTTCTGTTTATGGCATATACGAATGGACTATCGTACGATCTGACATACCAAATGCAGACCCCGATCTTTTTCTGCAGGATGGCGCGTATGCTATTTTTAACTATGTTAGGCCAATATTGTCGGTAGGCGATGTCATTTTTGATGTCTATGACTATTTGTTAACCAACGGAAGAATGGGCATGCTTAATGTTTCTGGTTCACTTCAAACCGGGTTTTCTATTAAAATACCAATCATATTATCCGATAAAGGTCCAAGAAGTATAAGCATTACAGAAGAACCTTATGTTGAAGGTCCTGAAGGTTTTTCGTTGAGTTATTTACATATTTCTGATGGAAATGAAAATGGCGCTATAACTGTCAGTTCTTGCATAGGTGTTGTAGAAATACCGGCCCCAGAACCTGAACCTGAACCATTAGAAGCACTATTCTATCATGATCGTGGTTCTTTCTATGTTGTGTCTTTAGAAGATCTGGAAAACCAGACAGAAAATATTTCTGGCAGCTTTACTACTACAACGTTGCCGTTGCTTGAAGGTTTTTCGGAACAAATAACACCCATGAAATTGGACGTCGCTGTAGATGAAGGAAGTTCCGTCTATGGCGTATACGAATGGTCATTCCTTGGAACGGATGTTCCAGGCATAGATGCAGATGCCATACGGGAAAACATAAACAACATTTTTAATTATGTAAGACCAATATTATCAGTGGATGGTATTGCTTTTGACGTTTATGACTTTTTAGTAACCAATAAAAAAACAGATCTTCTTAACGTTACTGGTTCACTTCAGGCCGGTTTTTCAATTAAGATCCCGGTTGTTTTGTCTGATAAAGTGCCAAGAAGTATTTTTGCTGAAAAAGATTATTTGCGCATTTTCGACGGAAATGAAAATGAAAAACTGGATATAGGGTCCTATCTTGGTATTTTGGAAATACCCGCACCAGAACCAACATTGGACGCGTTGTTCTATCACGATCATGGTTCCTTCCATGTTTCGTCTTTGGAAGAATTAGAAAACCAGACGGCAAGTATTTCTGGTAGCTTTTCAGCAACAAGTTTGCCATTACTTAACGACATGGTTGGACAGGTGGCGCCCATTAAATTTGAAGCAACCATAGATACGGGAAGTTCCATTTATGGTGTATACGAATGGTCTTTCTTGGGAACGGATGTTCCAAACTTAGATCCTAACGCCATACGTGAAAACATAAATAAGGTCTTTGACTACGTTAGGCCAATATTATCAGTGGGTGGCGTTGCTTTTGATGTTTATGACTATTTAGCAACCAACGGAAAGCCAGACTTGCTTAGCGTTTCTGGATCTTATCAGGCTGGTTTTTCTATCAAGGTACCAGTCGTCTTGTCTGATAAAGGGCCAAGAAGTATTCTTGCCGAAGGAAGTTATCTACATATTTCCGACGGGGCAGAAGACGGGAATTTAAATATCGGGTCCTATCTTGGTGTTTTGGAAATATCAGCCCCAGAACCGGTATTAGATGTATTGTTCTATCTTAATGGTGGTTCTTTCCATGCTTTATCCTTAGATGACCTGGAAAACCAGACAACAAGCATTTCTGGTGGTTTTTCTACCGTAGACATACCATTGCTTGATGGTATGGCCGGACAAGTATCTTCTGTTAAACTTGAAACCACTATAGACACTGGTAGTTCTGTCTATGGCATATACGAATGGTCTTTTATGGGTGTTGATGTTCCTGATATAGATGCTAATGCTGTGCGGGAAGATATAAACAATATCTTTGATTACGTAAGACCAATATTGTCCGTGGGAAATATTGTTTTTGATGTATATGACTACTTAGCGGTCAATGGGAAATTAGATCTTCTTGATGTTTCTGGTTCGCTTCAAACTGGCATGTCTATCAGCATCCCAATTGTTTTTTCTGATAAGGCACCAAGAAACATATCTATTGGGGAAAACTATTTGCGTATTTTAGACGGAAATGAAGATGGTACATTGACTGTCGGTTCCTATCTTGGTATTTTAGAAGCGCCGGCACCCGAACCTACCATAAATACGCTGTTCTATCATGACTATGGTTCATTCCAGGTTTCACCGTTGGAAGGGCTGGAAAGCCAGACAAGCACTATTTCTGGTAGCTTTTCTTCTACAACGTTACCTTCATTGGAAGGCGTGACAGAACAAATAGCGCCTATTAAATTTGAAGCTGCTGTAGATACAGGAAGTTCTGTTTACGGCATATATGAATGGTCTTTCTTGGGAACAGATGTTCCAGATATAGATGCGGATGCTATACGTGAAGATATAAACAACATTTTTGACTACGTGCGGCCAATATTATCCTTTGGCGGTATTACTATTGATGTTTACGACTATTTGTTAACTAACCAAAAAGTAGAACTACTTGACGTTTCTGGATCTTTACAAGCTGGTTTTTCTATCAAGGTGCCAGTCGCCTTATCCGATCAGGAACCAAGGGGTATATCTGTAGAAGAAAACTACTTACATATTTTAGATGGAAATAAAGATGGCACCATAGTTATTGGTTCTTACATAGGTATTTTAGAAATACCGGCACCTGAACCAGCGTTGAACGCGTTATTCTATCATGACCATGGTTCTTTCCAAGTTTCGTCTTTAGAAGGACTGGAAAACCAAACCAAAACTGTTTCTGGTAACTTTGCTTCTGTCGAGTTGCCGCTTCTTGGTGAAATAACAGGAAAGATCGCACAGACAAAACTGACGGTCACTGTGGACGCCGGAAGTTCTGTCTTTGGTATATACGAATGGTCCTTCTTTGGTTCTGATATTCCCGACTTAGATGCAGACGCTATACGTGAAGATATAAATAATATCTTCGACTACGTGCGGCCGATACTTTCTGTGAACGGTATTGTTTTTGACGTGTATGACTACCTAAAGACCAATAAAAAGACAGACATGCTTAATGTTTCTGGGTCGTTGCAGGCTGGTTTTTCTATCAAGGTACCAATTATTTTATCTGACAAGGCACCAAGAAATGTATCTATAGAAGAAAACCGCTTATGTATTTCTGACGGAAATGAAAATGGTATTGCGGCTGTTGGTTCTTACATAGGTATTTTGGAAAGACCAACAGAACCTACTGAAGAACCGCTTCTTTCGACACAAAACATCCGTCTTGAAAAAGCTGACGCACAGCTTAAGCTGCCAGAAGCAGATGCTATATTTGAACTTGGGGCGGTTGCTACATGGCCCGGCAAAGAAGGCGTGCTTGCCGCAACTTCCGTTGGTTCCTTCGTGGGTACATATGATGGTGTGGGAAAATATGTTCCACTTAAAGTGACCGTGTCTGTCACCGCTGTAGACTTAAAAACATTATCACAAGATAGCTACAATGCTATGCTTGCCGCTTGGCAAGAAAGTCCATCTGCATTTTTCGACCACTTCCATGTATATAAACAGGTTGGAAACTTTATTTACGACTTGGTCATGATGGGCGGGAAAGACGCCTTTATTATATCGGGCGATCCGACGACTAGGATCAATATTTCTTTCAATGTAGCCCTTGTCGACGATCTTGGGCTTGTCTTGTTTGATGAAGCCCAGTCTGCATTTATAGTCTACGACGGAATAGGCGATGGTAAATTGATTGACCCATTATTCATAGGTGCCATTGCACTAGAAAAACCTGAAGAAAAACCTACACAACCAATTATAAGTTCTTCCACTATGTCATTAAAGCTTGTCGACATAGACGCATCTTCATTGGGGCTTGAAGAAGCCGAAGCGGACTTTGAATATGTTGGGTTAACTGACTGGCCTGATAAAGAAGGTGTGCTTAAGGCAATTAGCGTTGGTTCTTTTGAAGGTGAATATGATGGTACAGGAAAATATGTCCCGCTCAAAATGGAAATTTCCGTTACATCTTATGACTTAGATGTTTTATCTAAAGATAGACATGCTAAGGTAATTTCTAAATGGGTAGAAGACAGTTCTGCTTTTCTTGACTATTTTCACGTATATAAACAAATTGGGGATGCCATCTACGATCTTGTCATGATGGGCGGGAAGGATGCCTTTACTGTATCGGGCGACCCGACGACCAGGGTGACTATTTCATTTCCAGTTGTGTTGGTTGATGATATAGGAAATTCTTATCATGACGAAACAATGGGGTTTGTTATCTACGATGGCGAAAAAGATGGAAAGTTAGTAGATCCGTTGTTTGTTGGCACGCCGGAACAAGTTCCCGTAGAAGAAACCGAAGAAGACGAAGAAGAAGTAAAGCATATACTTCCTGATAACCCTGAAGGACCTTCTACTGGGCATAGTGACTTAGATAAGTGGATCAAAATATTTTCGTTATTCTAAAGTTTTGTTGTTGGAATACAGCCTGTGGGTTAAACTACGCCAAAATATTGGTCGGGGCGAAAGGACTTGAACCTTTGATCCCCTGCTCCCAAAGCAGGTGCGCTAACCAGACTGCGCTACGCCCCGACCCTTTTATTGGTGGAGACGGCGGGATTCGAACCCGCATCTCCCGGATTTGGAGTTTGGTTAAAACAGGTTTGTTAATTTGGAGCCGACGGTCGGATTCGAACCGACATCTCCCCGTTTACGAGACGGACGCTCTTCCTGTTAAGCTACGTCGGCGTGGCTTCGGCGGCAGGGCTCGAACCTGCATCTCCCGGATTTGGAGTCCGGTGTTCTTCCGATTGAACTACGCCGAAGCGAAAATTTGGTGGAGACGGCGGGAATTGAACCCGCGTCCGGAATGGTTTTTAGCTTTCGGCTTCTACGTGCGTAGCCCTTCTTGTTTTTCAGGTGGCTAAAGGAAAGGCGCTTCAAACCACCCTAAGCCCCTAAGTTGCACCCTTTCAAGCGGGGCGGCTCGAAAAGGCGTGAAGCTAACCTGTTTTAAGCTACTGCTAAGTTGGCGTTTATTTTTGGTTTGGACTTAACGCGTCCAACGGCACGCTTCCGAAAGCCTTCCCCATCCGTCGATGCCCTATCGTCCCCGTTATCTTTCGTCTTTGTATACAATTGGCTTTATCTTTTTTTCCTGCGCTTCGATGTATGGTATCCCCCCATCAAAATCAAGCCTATATTTTAATTTATCTGGGTAGATCCTGGATACAGCTATTTTGAAAGCCCTGCGTTGTCCTGGAAAAAAGTCTGATATTCCGATTTGATGGACGTCAAGCAACTTGTCGTTATTATCAAAAAGGGCAAGTTGGAAGATTGCCAAGGTATAGGCCTTTCCTGAATTGTTGATTATTTCACCTATAAAGATTGTTTGTCCGTATTTGTTCTCCCAAAAGCTAAAATTTTCAGTTTCAAAATCTGCTGCAACGGCTATTGTCTGAGATAAGGCTAAAAATACCAAAACCACAAAGGTAGTTGTCGTTTTATTCATAAAAAGTTTCCCCCCTTATTTTTATGAATTTAAATAGATCTCCTTTTCAAAAATACCATCTTTATCTTTCTATTTCTAGTTCTTCCTTGTCTAATGTTTTTTCAATATCCGCTTCATCATGATCTTCAAACTTAAATATCTCTGTGGTCTTAAATATTTTCTCGTCCAGTTTGTATACAATCGGCTTTATCTTCTCTCCCTGCGCTTCGATGTAACAGGCGTAGTTTTTCGTCATGTCCAAAAGAAGCCTTTTAGTGTCTTCTGCAAGTTCGGGCAAATCTTCGTTCGTATATTGAAGCTTTTCCGGCAAAGGAATTATATCGTGACCCAACCCAAAGGCGGCCTGTATGTCGATAGAATCACGCATATCGAAGGGCTTCAGATATCCGTTCTTCGGGCTTGTTATTATTTTTATCATGTTTTGAAGTTCCGGTTTTATTTCCTGGTTTTCTTTTTTCGCTTCTATCATATACGCCATAGCTCTTCCCGCCAGGATTTCTAAAGCGTATTTTCTTCCATCTCCCGTAACGAAAAAGGGCTTTCCTGTTGCTTTTACTATTTTTTCCAGCCTTTCTGCTAGGGCATCTAATACTTTCTTTTCTTCGCCCGCAAAAACTG
>Ga0209537_1005421_pt1 | contig 10146 bp, 8 predicted proteins | sample BioPla4DNA1_FD_187698 | JGI IMG/M metagenome (GOLD analysis project Ga0209537, IMG submission 187698) | Biogas fermentation microbial communities from Germany - Plant 4 DNA1 (SPAdes) (version 2) | ecosystem: Engineered > Bioreactor > Anaerobic > Digestate | place: Bielefeld, North...
CCATACTCCCCGGATCTCAATCCCATCGAGCAGATCTGGCGGGCGATCAAGCGAGAGGTCGCAGCGACCTTCATCATGAATTATGAGCACCTCACAACCGTAATTGCAAGGGCGTTTGAGATACTGACAGCAAAAAGAAGTTACTGGGAGAAGTGGGTGATTAAATTCTTGAGCCCGAAGTACGCTTCAAAGATGTTGAGCGACTAACTATAATCACCTTCCTTCTTACATTCTAGAATGAACGCTCCCTGATACCCACCCTGCCGACAACGATACAGCGTCGGATACAGGCCACGGGCGTTCCAATAGACGTCAGTGCTCCGACACATCGGGCAGCGCATAACCTCCCCCGATCGTTTCACTCATACTACCCTCAGGGGTCCTCCAGGATTTGATGGTCTTGGATCTCCTCCTGCGCAACCCAGGTCGGCTTGAGGAACTCCGGAAGCGTGTCAGCCGCGAGTTCATCCCCGGACTTCAACGCTGATGGTATATTCCAGAAGTCCTTCCTCGGTGGGAATCTCCTCGCCCTTCTCCTGGAGGTCTTCGATGTAAACCTCGATGGCCTCCCGTGCCATCGTTATTGCCTCATCGACGGTCTCCCCGAAGGTGACACAGCCGGGAAGCGTCGGCACAGTGACGGTATACCCGCCTTCCGGCTCTCTTCGGAGGAGGATACGGTAATTCAGGCTTCTCGTCATATCGCACCCCTGCTCATGATATACATTACCCGATGTGGTATATAGGGTATCCGTGCGGGTGTCTCACCTGGGGGGTAGGATCGTTTTTGAATCGACATGCTGGTATGAAAACCGCCCTTCGGGTATGGAGAGCGTCCACTCGAACAGACCGCTATTACCGGTACGGGTCGACCATAGCCGGCTTTCATGCTCATAGCGCGCTATCGGAGCGCAAGAAACATGAGCATCCTCTTACAATATTTCGTACAGGACAAGCAGCATGACAGCCACCCCGGAGTTCCCGGAGGTTTCGATCGTCGTGAGGTAACATGGCAGGGAAAGACTGCATAACGATGATCGAAGCGGATGGATGGTATCTGGTGGCGACCCGGGGCAGCCACCAGATACCACCCATCCGTCAAAACCGGGCTGGATCACCATCGCCGGGCACTCGGCAGATGTTCTTGCTCCGGGAACGCTGAACAGCGTTCTCAAACAAGCTGGGCTAAAATGAGGAGAAAAATGATGTATCGATTCCTTGTCATTGTCGAGCAGACCGACGGCAACTACTCGGCATACTCCCCGGACCTTCTGGGGTGCGTGGCCACCGGAGCGACCCGTGAGGAAGCAGGGGAGCGGATGCGCGAGGCGATCGAACTCCACATCGAGGGACTCAGGGAGGACGGACTCCCCATTCCGCCATCGCGATCTTCAGCTATCTACGTAGCGGTCGGTAGAGGATAACCCCCTCCGGTCACCAAACCTCTTCTTCTCCAGAATTTTGATGACTTATCCCGCGCATGGATCTCCCGGTGTATCCCAGCAACAGATCCCGTGGACTTATTCGATCAGCGGCCATACAGGATGTCCGTCCGGGCATGGTAGAGGCCGCGGGTTCAAATCCCGCTCGGTTCAATCATCTTTGAAAAGATTTCGCACGCCGTTATTTTCTCGATTCTTTGGTTCTCTACCCGGGTGTCATGATACGTAATGGCACCGATGAGGTGCCAGGATGTTTGAGATCACATTCCACCCTGCCCTCCGGCAGCGCCAAACATAAGTTAGTTATATATCAAAAATGATATGTAACAATAATGTTAGGTGATTGACTTGTTACCCGTTGGAAGCCCTGCAACCGGAGACGACTTCATCGACCGCGAGCGCGAGACCGCGTTCATCCTGAGTACCATCGAAAAGGATCATGTCATGCTCGTTGCCCCACGGCGGTTCGGTAAAACTTCGATCATGCTAAACATCGAAAAAAGTCTGCAGAGCAGGCAACACCCGTGTGTATTCCTTGAGGTTGAGAACGTCACTTCACCGGGAGAGTTCATCACGGATCTCGTTACGGCACTCATCGAGTGTGAGGGTGCGAGCCATAAAACCAGGTTTTTCTCCGCTCTCGGGAAGGTGTTTGCCCGGGTGCAGGAAAACATCGATGAGATCGAGACCCCGGCCTTCAGGGCCAGACTCCGGAGTCACCTGAGAGCAGAGCTCGCTGACGACTGGTATGAGAAGGCGAAGAAGATAGATGAGATTATCGGAGAGATCACCGGGCCGGTATGTGTTATCCTGGACGAGTTTCCGGTTGCAATACAGAATATGGAGGATGACGATGCAAGGAAGTTCCTGCACTGGTTCCGGCGGCTGCGGCAGGTATCGCCCGGGGTGAGATTCATCGTCGGAGGCTCGGTCAGCATCGATCACGTCGTCTACAACGTCGGTGGAATCGCGGTCATAAACGACTTCCGGAGGGTCAACATCGGAGGATTCGAAGAAGATGTCGCACTATCGGTCATCGAACACGTCTTCCGCGGGGAAGGGTGGGAGTATTCGCCGGAGATTGGCAGAGCCGTTCTCGACTCTGTCGGTGATCCCTACATTCCCTACTTCATCATGATCCTGCTCTCCGGCTTAAAGGAGGAGGTGGACATCTCCGGGGGAGTGCCCTCCCCGGCGCTGGTGGAGAGGGTGTACAATCGGCGGATCCTCGGCAGCGAGGGGCGCCATTACTTTGAGCATTATTCGCGGCGTCTCCGGATTTTATACACCGAGCAGGAAGCAAAGGCTGCACGCGCAATCCTTGGGAAGGTGAGTGTCGCAGAGTCCCTGCCCATGAGTATTGCGTATGACATCTTCAGACGCAACTACGGGTCAGGGGATGAAGATGCGTTTCGAGGACTGCTGGCACAGTTGAATCACGATTTTTATGTCACCTCGGAGATTCCCGGCGAGTTGAAATTTTACTCAAAGATGCTCCGGGACTGGTGGAGGATATATTATGCCAGCGTCGAGTAGTGTAACCCTCTATCGATACTCTCCCGGGACCCTGGATCGAGAAACGCTCCAATACCTCCTCGTCGGCCGCCAGAAACTCGCAGAAAGCCTGCTTGAAGAGATCGATCAGGCGTCCGGGAGCGGAACTCCACGCTTTTTCCTCCTCGTCGGACCCCGTGGTATCGGGAAATCCCACCTGATGGCCCTGCTCTACCATAGGATACGCGATGACCTCTCCGAGAGGATAATTCCCGTAAAACTTGCGGAGGAGGAATACTCAATATTCAGGGCGTCTGACTTCTTTTTAAGGGTATTAGAAGAGATGGGGATCAGCATCGCGGATGTGACTGCGCTCAAAGAAGACCGGCTGGTCCGCGACGTTGCGGTTGATATGCTCGGGGAGATTGCATCGACCGAGGGGAAACAGATTGCAATATTCGTTGAAAATCTGCACGAACTCTTCAACCAGATGGATAAACGCGAGATCCGGGTGCTGAGATCGATATTCCAGCAGACAAATGTCTTTTCAGTATTTGCTTCGGCACCGTTGATCTTCCCTGGCGTATCTGATCATGATGAGCCCTTTTACAATTTCTTCCGGATCTTCTATCTCCAGGAACTCAAATGCGCTGAAGTCAAAGAGTTGATGAAGAGGGTTGCGCAGGTTAGCGGCAATACCGCCTTCATCGAGAACTTCCAGGATTACGAGCCAACGATCGAGACGCTCTTCCATCTCGTCGGAGGCAACCCGCGACTAGTTATCCTGTTGTATGAGACTATCTCGAGGAGCGGGATCGATGATGCGGGGAAGATCTTTTTTGAGATGATGGACGAGCAGACGCCGTATTACCGGGAGGTGTTTCAGAGGCTTACGGGACAGCGAAGGCTTATCTTCGACACGGTCCTCAGTGCAGAGACCCCCCTTACCCCGAAGGAGATCGCAGAACGCTCCCGGCTGGACCCGGCAACGGTGAATGCACAGCTCAGGAGACTGGAGAAGGATGGATACGTCATCTCTCACCCGATGGGGAGAAGGACATCGTATGAGGCCCGGGAGCGCCTCTTTGGGCTGTGGCGGGCGATGCGGAGACCAACCGGAAGGGATCGCGTATTTGGGTTCATTGAGTTTCTGAGAGACTGGTACAGCCCGGACGAGCGAGCGGCGGTTCTCGATAGGGAATGCCGGGAACCATCGGGAGTCGCAGAAGGTGAAGACCCAGTGGTCGCAATCGCCTCGTATATCGCAACCGGGAAGCGGAATGAAGCGCTGGCGGCAATCGAGAGCGTGGAGGGGCCGTTTACAGAGCCGGAGCAGTTGACGCGGTTTACGCATCTCTGCCTGATCCTTGCAGGAGAGGAGTTGCTGGAAGGCAACCGGGCAAACGGCTTGCGCTTAATAGACATTGCGTATACTCAAGCGGGCCGTTTAGAACCGGGTCTGGTGAAGAAGATCACCCTGGATTTCCTGAAATGGATCATTGGAGAGGGAGAGGTACCCGCGATAAGGAGTGCCGTTGATGAGACAATCAGACTTGAGGGCACCGAGTTTCAGTGGTTCTTGAAACCGATTGTGGGTGCTGTAGAGATTGTTGAGACCGGGGATACAAGGTTGTACTACACGAGGATGCAACCGGAAGAGCGGGAGGTCGTTGCCGGGATTGTTCGGAGAATTACAGGGTCAGAGGAGCTGGTGTCGGGGCTCTAAATTTCAATTTTAACTGCTATCGTAAATGACCCCTGAACTACGGTTTTGATCGATGGTAACAGGGGGCGCACAACTCCTGCCCCCTCCCCAACAATACCTTCAACTCACTCAAATTCTCCAGGATCTCCCTCTCCAGGTCCTCAATCTTCCCGATAATAACCTCCGGCGGATCATACTCCACCTCCTCATACTCGATCTCTTTGTAGCGGGATATCGAGAGATCGTAGTTGTTCTCCCGGATCTCCTCAACCGGCACATAGAAGCACTTTGCCTTCCGGTCGGTCGGGTTTGCCCCCCTCCGTGTCCTGAACTGCTCGATGATGTCGGGGATGTCGCCCCTGCAATCGATGAAGGTCCGCTTGTCGTCGAGCGAGTAGCCGTCCGCCTCCATGTCATAGAACCAGACTCCCTCGGTCTTCCCGCCTTTCGTGAAGATTAAAACGGCAGTCGAGACGCCTGCGTAGGGCTTGAAGACGCAGGAGGGCATCGATGATCGCCATCGCCACGCGAGTCTTCCCCGTGCCGGTCGCCATGACGATCAGCGCCTTCCGGTGACCTTTATAGAGGTGCTCCAGCACCCGCTTGACGTTCTCGATGCTCTTGGGCCGATCGACGATACGGGTGTTGACCTCGACCGGTCTTTCGGGGTCGATCCTCGCGTTCTGGAACCGGAGCCGCTCAAGGTCTTTCTGTGCGTAGAAGCCTTTCAATTGTCGAAGAGGATAGCGCTCCCGGTCCCAGAACCATATCTCATAGCCGTTGGAGAGGAAGATGAAGACGTCCTTGCCGGTCTGCCGCTTAATGTCATCGGCGTACTGCTCCGCCTGCTTCTGCCCGATGAGCGGGTCTTTTGTGGTGCGTTTGGCCTCTACGATGGCAAGCGGAGCGCCGAGACCGTCGAGGAGCAGGTAGTCGACGTACTTGCTCTCCAGGTCATTCTTCAGTGTCTCGGCTACGGTCTTGTAGGAGCATGCGAGAAAGCCGGACTGTCTGGTATCGACTTCGAGGATTACAGAAGCACGGTTGGTGACGTCCCAGCCCTGCTCGGCAAGGTAGACGTCTATCTTCTCTTTCCGCGTCCGCAATTCGTTTAAGTCCATTGAATAACTCCACGCCCGGGAGAACCGGGAACCCGATTCATTAGTTACTCGAAACAGACGTATACATAAGGCTTGTGAAATCTTCATGGTCGCTATCGGCGCGCTCTGCGGTAAGACTCAAGTGGAGGAGCCCATCATGAGCACTATTGCGAGCCCTGCCTTCAGGGCGTCAGTTGAGGAAAACTCTGATATTCGCAGGGCCTCCACCAGGAGAATCCAGAAGACGATTGCTCACCGGGATCGACCAACTCCATCTCAATAAGTCTCTCCTGAAGCATCAACCCGACTCTATCGGAGTGATCGAAATCGAATGGTATATTAATCGTGTTGAGCGAGAGTAAGTTGATCCGATGCACTGCAAAGAGTCTTGCTAACAAATGAAAGGCGCCTCCGGCACCGCCAGACCGCCGATATTCATCTCAGAGTTTTTCAATATCACAGGAAGAGGAGAATATGACAATTCAAAGATACTCCGTAAATCAACACCCAATTCAGACACTCCTGACGTGGGTGAGATCAAACGAGATTGCCATACCGGAGATTCAGCGACCCTTTGTCTGGTCAACGACCCAGGTACGCGATTTCATTGATTCACTGTATGCAGGATACCCTGTTGGTTACCTGATTGCATGGAGAAACCCGAATGTCCGCTTAAAGGATGGTAGATTATCAGACGGCAAGAGAATCCTGATAGACGGACAACAGCGGGTCACAGCCCTGATGGCGGCACTCCTCGGGCAGAGGGTGGTCAACAAGGAATATAAGAGAGTAAATATTGTCATCGCCTTCAACCCACTCGAACGACGATTCGAGGTCAGCAATCCGGCCATAAAGAAAGATAAGCAATGGCTTGCCGATATCTCAAGCGTTCTATCGCCCGATTTCAGGATGTTGCAGTTTGTGAGAGACTACTGTGCTGAAAACCCCGGAGCCGACCAGGATGAGATCTATGAAAGTGTGAGTCTCTTACAGGGTATCGTAAACAACCATATCGGGCTTATCGAGTTAAACTCCGATCTGGATATCGAGACAGTTACCGAGATCTTTATCCGCATTAACTCGAAAGGGACTGTTCTAAGCCAGGCAGACTTTGTTATGTCGAAGATCGCGGCCGATGAAACGCATGGCGGCAACCTTCTCCGAAAATGCATTGACTACTTCTGTCACCTTGCGGTCGCTCCGGATTTTTATGAACAGATTCGGCAGGAAGATAAAGACTTCGCTGCTACAACCTATTTTGGCAAAATGGGCTGGCTTCAACACGAAAATGATGACCTGTACGATCCATCCTACACCGACATGCTCCGGGTGGCCTTCACGTCGGAATTCAAACGCGGCAAGTTAGAAGACCTGGTGGCCCTTCTTTCGGGGAGAAACTTCGAAACGCGGGAGTATGAGGAGGCAATCGTCGAGCAATCGTTTGAGATGCTCGAGAAAGGGATTCTCAACTTCATGAGCGAGACAAACTTTAAACGGTTTTTAATGATCATTCGGTCGGCAGGGTTCATTGATAAATCCATGATCCGATCGCAGAATGCGTTGAACTTTGCGTATGCCGTTTACTTAACAATGCGGAACCAGCAGGAGAAGCCGGAGGTTATCGAGCATTGTGTACGAAGGTGGTTTGTCATGTCGATTCTGACCGGGCGTTATTCGGCTTCTCCTGAAAGCGCAATGAACTTTGATATCCGGCAGATCAATGAACACGGTGCGATGAAACTTCTTGCCGAGATCGAAGAAGCTGAGTTGTCCGATGCATTCTGGAATTCCGGGCTGCCTCAGGCGATGAATACATCTGTTGCAAGCAGCCCCTACTTCAACGTCTACCTTGCTGCACAGGTACATGGAAATGACAAAGGATTTTTATCAAGGGACATCACTGTCCGTGACCTTATCACACACCGTGGCGACGTACACCACCTCTTTCCAAAGAACTACCTGAAGAGGTTTGGCCTCTCGAGAGGGAGGTATAACCAGATTGCCAACTACGTGATGATGCAAAGCGAGATCAACATCGCCATCGGCGACCGGGCGCCTTCAGACTATTTCACTGCGCTGCTGGAACAGTCTTTAGAGGGGCACCCGCTGTATGGAGGAATTACCAGCCTGGAGGAGATGAAAAATAATTTCTCGACACACTGCATCCCGGAAGGGATAGAAAATATGGAAATCGAGGATTACGATGAGTTCCTTCAGGCACGGCGGCAGCTGATGGCAGAGAAGATTCACCTGTATTACCAGAAATTATAACATCCACAAATACCCGGGGAAGTTACGAGAACCGGTCTGCTGGCGAGTGGACCCTGCACTTACAAAAGATCCTCAATCTCCTTCCGCCCAATCCCGGCCTGCTTGAGGATCTCCAGAAGCGTGCCGGTCGCGAGGTCCGGGTATTATATTGTAAACGCGATATGATAGTTTCCTACAAGTATCGGGCACATCTGGATGCAGCTGTAGAAGCACGTCTGCATGAAGCACTCGATACCTGTAGGTGGCTCGACAACAAACTCCTTGAAGAGTGAATGTAATGCTGCACGGGAGAATGGACTATCCCCCTGACAATGCAGGAGACTCAAGCACGGATTGTCACCCCGAAAGATGAAAATGAGCAGAAAGTACGTTTTAGCCCGGTCTCCCCCACTCCACTCATTTTTGCAGTCACTATTCCGGTTCGATCGGACCCGAAAAAGTTGCCGCTCGCGCATCAAGTCCCGGTGCGGCGAGAAGGGGCACGGTAGACCCCATGGTCGTGCGTAGTAACGTTCCTGTTCCCGGCGGCGAACCCTGTCCCCGCCGTCACGGTGGCGTCGCAGAGGCTGTTCGCGGGACACTTTTCCCCCGGGGGTGGGAAAGGGTGTCCCCGGCCGAGATAGCCGTCGAGGGTCGCGGTTTATCCCGCGACGTGGATATCGCTCCTCTCCCTTTGTTCCGGAATGAATAACTCTCTGCATGAGGAAGAACATACCATGGAGCACACTACCTCGGGAAGGGACCGGTGCATCAATACAGCAGGATCGCCGCCACCAGACCGGATGGCCCTCCTCAAAGAGATCAATGCATTCGTCCGTGAGTATGGGGATATCCTTGCCCGGTATCACATCCATTCGATGGACGACCTTGACCGCATCGAGCAGGAATGCCGCAGGCTGCGTGAGGAGGCATGCTGCAGGGGCGCCTGCGGGGCCGCCGGCGAACTTGTGGAACTGGAGTACCTCATCGGCCAGGCGAAAGCAATGAAAGCGAAGAGAATGGAGAAGGAACGATCTCCGGAATAATCCGGAATGCATCAGGGTTCTGTCCCGCCTAACTACCAGATCATGAGTCTCATCGCACCAACCATGCTGGTATGAAAAACATCCTGTGGGTATGAAAGAACATCCTCCAGACGCCCCAAAATGAAGATTTGAGCCACGATTGACTATCTTCGCTTTTCATAGCCATCTATGAGCCGACGGCTCATGGCACGCTGTGTTGCATAACTCGTACGAGATGGTGGTGTAAACGACAGGTAAACGACAGTACAGCATCCCAAAATCCCGGAGAAACACACTGCTTGCTGCTTTAGCGAATCTTGCAATACGGGATCAGAGGTCCTGGATAGGCAATCAGAGGAAGTAACAACAGTTTTCAATATTTATGCAACACAGCAACCGTTCTTTTGGCTTGAGGGCGTTACGCTTTCTGCAGGTGGCTTTCTTGTTTCGGGTCAAAGGAATGGGAGAGCACCTGCAATCTATATAGATCTTTCGTTTTTGCCCGATTTCCCGGGTTCAGCGATGGATATACGGGTTCTCAAATTAGCTAAGTACCGAGCCTCGCAACGTTCGATGTTGCTCCATCGTTTAACCGAAAGAAGAACAAGTGGACGGAAAAGGCGGTGAACGTCCGGCCGATAGCCGGTGCCAGAGGTTAAATCGTGCCTGGACGCTGAATCGAAAGTGACTGCTCCCCCGATTGAAATCGGAGGCATCCAGGGTTTTTCAGCCCAGAGATTGCAGTCCCAATCTCATAATATTGATCGCCGCGTTCTGGTCGCGGTCCATCATCAGCCCACAATGCGGGCAGGTATGGACTCGATCAGAGAGGGTCTTTTTGACGATCATGCCACATCTGGAACACATCTGCGACGTATTCCTGGGATTCACCAGGATCACACGAGAACCAGCCTCTTCCGCTTTGTTCTCCGTGATCGTGATGAACTGGTTCCAGGCAACATCCGCGATGCTTTTCGCCAGACAATGGTTTTTCTGCATATTCTTGATATTCAGATCCTCGAATACAATCGTACCGTATTGGTCTACCATCCGGCGGGAAGTTTGGTGAGCAAAATCGAGCCGTCTGTTGGCGATCCGTTCATGGACGTGCGCGACGATCTTCCGAGCCT
>Ga0209537_1005437_pt1 | contig 10123 bp, 7 predicted proteins | sample BioPla4DNA1_FD_187698 | JGI IMG/M metagenome (GOLD analysis project Ga0209537, IMG submission 187698) | Biogas fermentation microbial communities from Germany - Plant 4 DNA1 (SPAdes) (version 2) | ecosystem: Engineered > Bioreactor > Anaerobic > Digestate | place: Bielefeld, North...
TCCGTCATCGGTTTTCAGTTTACCCCGGAACAGATTCACGAGTATATGCCGCCTCAGTATGCCTACTTCAAGTATACGGACACCATGATGCCCTGTCCGGACGGCTCGCCGATGACCGCCAGCTGGCACAATCCGGGGGAAGTCAGTTGCGGTCTTGAGCTTTTCCCCAATGAAACACATCCCGATGACGGACGCGGCTGGACGGACGAAAAGGGGCAGACTCACTATTTCGTCGCTCGCTGGAACGGCTTCGTGGTCGAGCAGTTTTCGAGAAGTCTGCTGCCTTTGGCCTTCGCTTACGCTTTGAGTGATGATGAGGCCTACGCGGAGAAAGCCGCGGCCATTTTGGACGGTCTGGCGACGATCTATCCGACGACCATCGAGGGACCCTTGGATTATCCCGGGTTGCGACCGGGCTATGAGGGAGGCCGGCTTGAACGGCCCTACTATCAGACGGCTCGGCTGTTGCTCAACTACACCACTGCCGCTGACTTGATCTGGAACAGTCCGGTCATGGATGAGCGGTCTCCCACCAATCCAGCCCTGACGGTGCGGGAGAACATCACCTACAATCTCTTGCTGAACGGAGCGGATTACTGCTATCGGGAGGCTAATCGCACGGGATATATCAACGCCCTTCACAACGGCACCGCCGACTACAACAAAGCAATTCTGGCCGTCGGCTCGATGTTCGGCATCGAGCGCTACATCGAATGGGCTCTCAACGGACCGACGTCGTTTGACAAGATGATCTCCAACAACATCGATCGAGACGGTCTGTATTACGAGACCACCACGGGCTACACGGACGTGGTGCGGACCCTGTATTTGCAGATTGCGGAGATGTTCTACAGCCTGCGCACACCGAAATATCCACAAGGGATCAATTACTACGACGATCCGCGCTTTCAGGCTCTCTATGTGGATTCCCGCGAAAGGCTCTTTGTCGCCGGTCGTCTTCCTTTGTACGGAGACTCTTCCGTCGATTCCGGAGGTCCGGGCAAAGTGATGAGCGATCGGGCCCTGCCGGAGCTGCTGCAGTTTGCCGTACGCAGCAGTGATCCGCAGGATCGCCTGCGGTTTTGGGCCCTCATCAACGATGCGACGAATCGAATGCCCATCTTCGCCTACAACAACACTTGGGGGCTTTTCAACGTTGATGAAGTGCCCACTGATATCCCCGAGGTGGTCTGGGAGTGGCCGGCCACCGAGGTGCTCGGGGGCAATGGCATAGCCCTGTTGAGATCGGGAGACGACCGCGGAGTCTTCATGCGCTACGGAGCCACGCTAAACCACGGTCAGCGCGATGAGTTGGCCATAAACCTGTATGCCGGAGGACGCGAACTCGGATATGATCCCGGCTACGGTATGGCTCACTATCGACGAGGGTGGACTCACGAGACCGTGTCACATTTGGCAGCGGTGGTCAATGAAACAGGGCAGCAAGGATCCGGCGGCTCGTTGATCTTTGCTACCGGTGCCCCGGGTTTTGCGGCCGTGGAGGCCTCTGACCCCGGAGCTTATGCGCATCAGGGAGTCAGTGTCTATCGGCGTTTGGTGGCCTTGGTTGATTCGGACCCGAAGACGTCCTACGTCGTCGATCTTTTCCGTGTTCTGGGCGGAAACGTACGTGACTATTCCTTCCACTCATGGAGCACGGAATTCAGCACCGAAGGACTGGAATTCGGTCCTAAGGAGCCCGGATCGCTCGGAAACCCGGATTACAGCTGGCACAATCAAATCGGAGTGGATGAGAAGATCATTCCCTATCGTCACCAGGGCTTTTACTGGTCACCTCCGCCGGGCAACGGATATGGCTTTTTGGGCAATCCGCGGCGGGCCTCCGGTGATACGGCCTGGAGCGCCACGTGGCGAGCCGCGGATCGCAGAGTGAAACTGATGATGCTGCCCGAGAAGGACCGGGAGATCATCGTGGCCGATGGTCCGTCGCTTATGAACTTCACACCGTATTTGCTGGCCCGCGAACGCGGAGACAAACCCAGTCAGTTCGTCAGTGTCATCGACATCGGCCCCGGCGAGTTTCGAGTGAAAAGGATCGAGGCTTTACCGATCGTCAGGCAACCGGACGGTGCTTTCAAGCCCGTGGCCATGGCGGTCACGCTGGATGAGGAAAATGGGGTGCAAGACATCTTCCTTTCGGGCATCAGCGGTCCTTTTGAAGCTCGTCGCGATGATGCTTCCTACGCTACCGACGCTCAGCTGGCCTTTGTGCGTTGGTCCGGTGATGAACTGACCGGGATTCACGTCACCCTCGGAAGCTTCGTCAGAGGCGGTCGTTTCAGCCTGGACGGTTTCCCGGCCGCCTATCAAGGCCAGGTCGTGGACATCGACTATGACCAAGGCAGTCTGTTGATCGCCCCCGAGGGAGAGTGGTCTTTTGCCCTGGCCGATCAGTACGTGCTGATCACCGCTCCCGAATACCCGGTTAACTCTGCGTATCGCATCCGGCAGGCGGAAAAAGAGGGCGATTACGTTCGCCTGCAGCTGTTCCCGACCTCCTTGGAGCTCGGCAGAGGCTATGTCCCGACCGAGCCAAAAGACGATCTCATTCCCAACATGACCAACCTGCCCTACACCGGTTTGATCTACCGGGTTACTCCTAATGACCGCTTTCAGGGCAAAGAAGTGGTCAATGAAAAAGGTGCCCGCACAGTCATCAAACAGGTGGAAGGAGCAGCGGCGCTTCGCGTAGATGACACCACGGGCTTTGCCGCCGAAGATAACATCACGATCTATGACATCAAGATCGGAGATACGGTGAGCATACCGGTATCCGTGCATCTGATTAAGGTTGACGATCTGTCCTATCAGCTGGAGAGCCCGACATCCGTTTGGCTCTCGATCGAAGGCCAAGACGACGCCGAGATCTACGTGGAAAAAGACGGGCGCTACGTCCCGGCCGTCACTGAAAAACGAGGCTCAAGCACCTGGTTCCACATACCGCCGGGCCGTGTGCTCTTGCAAAGAACCGCTCGAGTGGTCGGACCTCTTGAGATGAAGGTGGATGAAGCCAATCCGCAAATCATTGTCCGCCTTGAGGAATTGGCGGTCGCTCCGCCGGTATCCGGGGCGACGGTTTACGGCTATTTGGAAGAGGCGCGGTTGGAGTTCGACGAGATCGAGGCGGGAATCTACGCGGTCGGAGTGCCCGCAGGTACGCCGGCCGGAGTCTACGATTTCCGGGTTGAGGCGGCTGATGAGCGCCTGAGCTTCTATCCATTGGAGGCCAGATTGGAAGTGGACACTACTTGGAGGGTCACGTATCCGGATCGGACCCAAGTCCCGCTGGGCGTGCCCTTCCGGTTGGAGCTGCCTGTACAGGGAGTCGACAAGGACCGATTAAGGATACAGGGCGCGACGGAGAGCGATCCGGTGAGCATAGAGTGGCTGGCTGATGATCTGGTTGGCATCAATCTCCCCGTAATCAACAGGGAACAGGATTTGCGTCTGCAGCTGGCCCACGTTGACGGGTTTACCCGCGAAATCGAGATTCGCCTCTATCCGGGCGGCGGACGGATCATGCCGCTCGTTTCGGAAATGCGGGTCAAGGCAGGACAAGAAGTAGAGATACAGGTGCGTTTCATGGTCGGCGACACGGTCCTCAAAGGAGATGCCATCCCTTCGGGTCAGGCCTTCTACGGTCTGATGTCCTGGTCTGAATTCAGCGATCCGGACGGTGACGGTATTGCCACGGCCACGGTCAGATTGGGACCAGGCGAGCACACCGTTCATCTGCTGGCAGATGGATGCACTGAAGCGCAGGTGAAGATCATAGCCGAACCGTAGAGTTGTCGTGGGATCGGCTTTTGCGGGGCCGAAACGCCTTCGAAACATGATAAGATGATCTTCGTGAGGCTGAGGCCCAAATCCGATCCATCGAAAGGTGGCACACGAATGGCTGAATCTTCCGTTTGCACCGTGAACGCGCAGCTGACATCGCAGGAGTTGAACATACCTTATTGGCGGATCGACTCAGGGGTTCCGGGACCGACGTTGCTCATTATGGCTTCCCAACACGGAAACGAGGTCCAGGGAGCGGAAGTGATACGCCGGCTGCTTCCCGTCTTTGAAAGGGAGCTCAAAGCAGGGTGCGTGCTCATGGTACCGTTTGCCAATCTGCTCGCACTCCAGAATCGGCGTCCCCATGCGAACTCAGGTCCTGAAACCCCCTATGGCGATCCGAGCGTTGAAAACATCAACAGAACATGGCCCGGCAGTGCCGACGGCACCGACGGCGAACGGATCACTTATGCCTTGAGCCAAAACGTATTGGCTGAGGCCACTCATGTCATCGACCTGCATTGCTGGCCGCGCACTCGGGGGACCACGGTGCTGGTTCATGAAGGGCATGAAGAGGCTATGGAGATGGCGCGCTGCACGGCCGTGAGATTTGTTCAGCCCGGAGCGCTTCGCCCGTTGTCCGATAAGAGTCCGCAGGGGACGTCGCTGAGGAACTGGTCTATACATACCGGGCGCCCGGCGATCTGTATCGAGCTGTCCGGGCAGTATATGGTGGTTCCCAAAGAGGTGCGGCGGACGGTGCGCGCCGTCTCGAACTGCGCGAAGCTCCTGGGCCTGATGGTCGGAGAGCCCGAGGGGCTGGATGAGCCTCAACTGTGGATCAATGAACGGGAGCAGACCAACATCGTCGCTCCCGAAAGCGGCTTGTTTGCCGTTTTGGATTTTGAGCCCTCCGATAGAGTCGAGGAAGGCGAGCTTCTTGGACATCTGATCTCCGACAAAACCCTGAAGATCACTGAGGTCAAAGCCCCTGTCTCAGGATATCTGTGGCGTTACGGGTGTTTTCGCCAGCACTGCGACGTGTCGTTGGCGGCTCAGCACCCCTATGCCGACGAGGGCAACAGCTTGGCCGTCATCGTGCATTGATCGGTGATTTTTGGCCTTCGTTCCTCTCATATCCCTTGAAAGACGATGGCCTTCATCTGCCACGACAGGCCCTTTCTGCGGAAAATCATAGCGATGCTTTGCGGAGCGTTTTCATAATCAGACAGGATGACTGCAAAACGGTTAAGGCCTTGGTAACGCATAGTGATCAAGGCCTTATCCTTAATGAGCACGTCAGGCTCGGGCACTGCGCCGAAATCGGGGGCCCGGCCGCTGAGCATGGCCGCAACCGCACTGGGGGAGGCCATCTGCTGGGCTACCGGATAGACATAGAGTCCCAAGACCGCGGTATCCAATTCCGACAGGGTGTGCTCGGCGATCCCCATCTCTTGCAGAGCCATGCTCACCAAAGCTTTCTCCACACTGGTTTGCACCGCGGAATAATCAACATAGTGAGCAAGAAGAGCCTCGGTGTCTCCGTTTTCTGCGGCTTGCCTTGCTTTGCGGATCACGATATAGGGGGAAACAAGGAAGGCTGCTGCTGCAACAAGGATGAGCAGACAGGCGATGGAGATGATAGTCTTTTGCCGATGCATCGGGGCACCCACCTTTCATGACGCCTCATTCGTCATCGCTTGCCCCCACTCCTGGCGGAAAGGAAATCCGGCTTGGATGGCCAAGAGGCAAAAAGAGCCGACTTTGGAGAATTGCTGTTGGCCTGTGTGACCATTCCGGAAAGGTGGATGACGGACGTGATGGAGCGGAGATTCCCCGATGCACCCATCGTTTTTCGTGCTATCGGGTATGTGGAGAACTCTTTTACTCAACCAGCGCCTCCGGAGGCCATTCGTTCGGTTGAGTCACGGATCATTTTGCGACCGGACTTGGTCGAAGGACTTGAGGGCTTAGGCCCCGGAGATTCGTTGTTGGTGCTGTTTTATTTTCACCTTTCTGAGGGCTATTCACTGCTGCAGCATCCGCGGGGTGATCGCTCAAGACCCAAACGGGGTGTTTTTGCTCTGCGCAGCCCGCGGCGGCCAAATGGGATCGGAGCGACGGTCGTGGAGCTTGTCGCCGTGCAGGATAATGTCTTGCTGGTGCGGAACCTCGATGCGATTGATGGCACGCCTGTGTTGGATATCAAGCCTGCGTAGGAACAAGCGGGGGGGCTTTTATGGATGCCGGTCTGCTTGCTCATTGGCCGTTTGAAGATGGGAGTTCGGTGAAGATTGAGGAGCGGATTCGCCTCGGAGGCACGGAGGATTTCACCATTGCCCTTTGGGCGAAGACGGATGCGATCTTGGATGATGTGCTCGGTGATCTGGCCGCCTGGTATGATCCCCGGACGCGTCAAGGATTCAACTTGGGAATCATGACCGCACATGGCGTCACTTCTCATCAGCCCAATTACCGTCACTTGTACTTCGGCATTGACGCAGGATGCAAACCTGTCTGGCGGGATTGCGGACGTCCCGGTCGGGCTGTGCGCGTCATGGCCCTGGCCACCTACGAAGGCAGTCTTTACGCCGCCACGTTTGAGACGGGAGACGACGAAAGAGGGCATGTCTATCGCTATCTGGGCGGGCAATCATGGGAGGATTGCGGCAGTCCCGATGCCTGCAATTCCGTGGCTTCCTTGGCGGTCTATAACGGTGAATTGTATGCCGGTGTCACCCGCTACAGAGCCGAAGGCTCAAGCCTGCCTCCCTCGGAAAACAAAAACCCCGGCGGAGCGATATACCGCTATGCGGGCGGGCAGGAGTGGGTCTATTGCGGACGGCTGCCCGATGCGGACTCCGTGATCTGTCTGACAGTCTTTCGGGGACAGTTGTATGCCATTCCGTGGTACAGTCAGGGGGTGTTTCGCTATGACGGCCATGCCTGGCGTTACTGCGGAACACCCGGCCGCCGCTTGATGTCGTTGGCGGTCTTTGCCGGAGATCTTTACGCCGCGGGCAACGAAGGAGGCGGAGTCTTCCGCTATGCAGGAGAGAGAGCCTGGGAGTCATGCGGCTTTCAAGAAGGCATGACCCAGATCTATTCTTTTGTCATCCATCGCGGCATGCTGCTGATCGGGGCGTGGCCTGAGGCCAGGGTTTTTGAGTATGCGGGCGGCGAGCGCTGGATAGATCGGGGTCGGTTGGACAACGAACTGGAAGTAATGGGCATGATGGTCTACAACGGCAAGCTGTATGCCGGAACCCTTCCCTTGGCAGAAGTCTACCGATATGACGGCCCAAAGCAATGGAGCAGATTACAGCAGCTCGATATGACTCCTGACGTCCGCTATAGGCGGGTCTGGTCGATGGCCGTCTACGGTGGCCGGCTCTACTGCGGAACCTTGCCTTCCGGCCGGGTGTTTTCTATGGAGGCCGGCAAGTGCGTGACCCATGATCATGAGCTTTCTCCCGGATGGCACCATATCGCCGCCCGCAGGAGCGCTACGTCACTGGCCCTTTTTGTTGATGGCCGCATGGTAGCCTCTGCCGAAGATGCGGGATTGCGCTCGATGAACATCGACAACGACGCTCCGTTTCTCATCGGTTCCGGACCCGTGGATGATTTCCACGGTCAGCTGCGCGATGTCCGTCTGTATGATCGTGCGCTAACGAATGAACAGATCAAGGCTTTGGCTTCGATGTAGCCGTCGACTATGATCACTGTTGCGTTAAAGAAGGAAGGGCTGCCCTTTGAAAGACCTTTTACTGGCGATTGACATCGGCGGAACGCAATTCCGCCTGGCTTTGATATCCGATCGGGAGATGGTGGCCAGAGTACGCCGGGCCACGGAGCGTGAGGGAGGCGCCTCGTGGATGATCCGGCAGATCATTGACGAGGGAAGGCGCCTTTTAACGGAGGCTTCCGCCCCGGTCAAGGCTTGCGGGATCGGTTTCGGAGGTCCGGTGGATTTCCACAACCAGCGCATCGTGCGTTCACATCACGTGTCCGGATGGGAGGACGTGGCCTTGCCTGATGTTCTGCGCGAGGCCTTTGGGATCCCTTGTATCGTGGACAATGACGCCAATGCGGCCGCTTTGGGGGAGTTCCACTATGGGGCGGGGCAGGGTGCAACGCACATGGTCTACTACACCGTGAGTACCGGTATCGGCGGAGGCATTGTTTTGGACGGCCGTCTTTATCGGGGAAAACGGGGACGCGCCGGTGAGGTTGGCCACACTCCGATCTTCGCCGACAGTGATGTCATATGTAGCTGCGGTAACAAAGGCTGTCTTGAGGCCTACTGTTCAGGTCTCTCTATCGCCAGACGGGCCCGGGAGGCCCTCAAAGAGGCCAACCGTTTGTCTGCGGCAGAGAATGTGACGACGGCCCGGGACGTCTTTAGTGCCGCTGGCTCCGATCCGCTGATGAAAAGGATCGTCGACGACACGGCCAAATACTTGGGAGCGTCTATAGGCGGGTTGCACAACCTTTTGGATTTGGATGTCGTGGTCATCGGAGGCGGGGTCTCGCAAGCCGGTGAGTGGTTTATCGAGGCCGTTGAGCGGTCCGCTCGATCTTTCATGTTGGATCCCGACGAGCACGGCCCCCAAATCGTAGCCAGTTCCCTTGGGGATGACTCGGTGCTGTGGGGCGCCGCCCGACTGACGCAGGAGCTGAGGAGGGAATAAAACGGTGGCTACCGAGATCATGGGTTTCATTGAATCGTATCTCGAGCAGCTTGAAAACGTCCTTCGGTCGTTGCCCAAAGAGCCAATAGCCAAATTGGTCACATGGATGGCCGAAGCCCGGACAAGACAACGCACAGTCTTTGTCATCGGCAACGGCGGCAGCGCGGCCACGGCGGCGCATTTTGCCACAGATGTCGGTAAGGGTGCATCGCTGGGCAGACCTCAACGGTTTCGTGTTCTTTCTCTCACTGATAACGCACCTTGGATCACCGCTTTGGGCAACGATCTTGAGTATGAGGACATCTTTGTGGAGCAGCTGAAGAATTTCGCTCAACCGGAGGATTTAGTCATTGCCATCAGCGTCAGCGGCAGCTCACCGAATGTGGTCAAGGCCGTGGAGTGGGCCAAAGAACACGGGTGTCGTACCGTGGGACTGGTGGGGGGCAAAGGCGGACGGCTCAAAGAACTGGCGGATCTGTCCATTGTCGTACCCACAGAGCACTTCGGCCGGGCGGAAGATGCCCACTTGGTGATCTGTCATATCGCCAGTTATTTCTTTATGGAGCAAGCGGGTTGATCGTTGCCTATACAGTCGGCAAGGCCTTCCGGCGGAGGTGTCGGTGTCAATGGTCAGTGGGGTTGAGCAGGTGCGTGAATACGCGAAAAAGGTTCTGCCGACGGTGGGAGAATCCGTGGTTTTTGCGATCGGAGGATCACTCAGCTGCGGTTTTGCCTATGAGTGTTCCGACGTCGATATTTACGCCATTGCCCCCGACTACTGCTATGATCAAATCCGAAACCTCACCTCACCTCGCTTCGACTTTCGTGTACTCGGCAGGGAAGCGCACTTCATCGCTGAACGAGAATGGAAGGGTACTTCACCAGTGTTCACAAGACGACGGTGGAAAGACTCTACGAACAGTTGCACTTGATGCCCGTCATCGACGCGCGTGACATTGTGTCGGCCAGAAAAGCCGTCATATCTGAGTTGCCGGAGGATTGGGGGGTGTCAAGACGGCTTCAGATCGCGCCAGGGCGGCGGTGAAGAGACAGCACTTCCTCGTCGCTGAAGTCTTGTCGGGAGAGATATTGGCGGATGTCATGCGCCTGTTCCGCCTGGCCACCCGGCGATTGTACCCGGAGGTCCACTGGCTGGGGAGAGTCTTTCGGGACTGCCGCGCAACGGGTAACGGCATGGCTTGTTTGCTTAGCGATGCAGCACGGATGCGTTGGCCGTCTCGGATGGCAAAAGTGGATGAGATGATGAATTGGTTGGCCGGAAATCTTCGTCAGGAAGCGCTTATTCCGGCCGACCGGATATAGTCGGTGGGGCAGGTTAGGGGTGACAGATGGCTAGGTCCTGTAACGTTGAGCACTTGACTTGATCTCATACTCCGCGGCAGGTGGCGGTGTTGTTGGTGATGCGCAGCAACGTCAGCAAGGAGGCCAGATCATGGACTGGCGACCGGGATATCTTGACCTCTACGAAGATGGGGAGCTCGCCAGGCGGGCTGAGACAGCCATGGAAGGACTGGGACAGTGTGTGATGTGTGCCCATGCTTGCCGGAGTGATCGCCTGCATGGGGAGCTGGGCCTTTGTCGCACGGGCCGCCGTGCTGTGGTGGCCA
>Ga0209537_1005438_pt1 | contig 10118 bp, 9 predicted proteins | sample BioPla4DNA1_FD_187698 | JGI IMG/M metagenome (GOLD analysis project Ga0209537, IMG submission 187698) | Biogas fermentation microbial communities from Germany - Plant 4 DNA1 (SPAdes) (version 2) | ecosystem: Engineered > Bioreactor > Anaerobic > Digestate | place: Bielefeld, North...
GGGCAAATCTTATGTGGAAATCATTGAGCATTTTTTTCCGGGAAGCAAGCTTGAAAGCCTATACTAGGAATTCCCTTGCCTTATTCATCAAAGCTTCTTTGGTATTTTCTATTTCTTCGTTGATTACCATCTCCAGTAGCTTGTTGAGAATAACCCCTATTTCTTTTCCTGGGGGAATTCCTAACTCAATAAGGTCATTACCATCAATAGCTAGATCCCTTAAACTGGTACAAGGATTCTCCGCTAAAACAGCATCCAATTTTTCTTCAATAGCGTCTAACTTGTCCAACTTTTCCTTAAAATATAAAGGATTTTTTGCCAAGGCGTCGGCTCTCTTTATCTTTAGCAACCTTCTAAATTGGTTTTCTCCAACTGAACTAAGCAGTCTTTTAATGCTTTTGGAGGTTAGAGCTATTTGTCTGCTGTGATACTTAATTAACTGTACAATATCATTTATATCTTTATTTGAAAATCTCATTCTCTTTAGTATTTTTCTAGTTATCTTAGCAGATACTTCAGCGTGACCATAAAAGTGGCCTATATTATTTTCATCTAATGTAAAGCATTTAGGTTTGCCGATATCATGGAAAAACATGGTAGTCCTTAAAATAATGTCTTTATCTACTAATTCTACAGCTTTTAAGGTATGTTTGTATACGTCATATATATGATAATGGTTATGTTGCTCAAATCCTACCATATCTTTAACTTCGGGTATTAAAAAAATAATGATATCCTTAAACTCCATAAGAGTATCATAGACTTTTTCTCCAAGCAAAATCTTACAAAATTCAACGGTAATCCGCTCTTGGGATATATTTTTCAATAAGTGCATACATTGAAACATGGCCTTTTTTGTTTCCTTTTCAACTCGGAAGCCCAAAACCGATGCAAACCGAATTCCCCTGAGTATTCTCAAAGCGTCCTCGGTGAAACGCTCAACTGGATTGCCTACACAACGTATTAAGCCCTTTTTTAAATCTTCTTGTCCCCCAAAGGGATCTACTATATGTCCATCTGTGGCAGCACAAGCATTAATTGTAAAATCCCTACGCTTTAAATCCTCAACAATATTTTTACTAAAATATACTTTATCAGGCCTGCGTCCATCGGAATACTTATCATCTATCCTATAGGTAGTAATCTCAATTAATTCCTTATCTATAAGGATGGCTACTGTGCCATGCTTGAGGCCGGTATCTATCTGATGATAATCCCTAAACACCTTCTTTATTTCCTCTGGAGTAGCAGAGGTAGTAATATCCCAATCATCAGGTTCTTTCCCAAGTAGGGAATCTCGAACACATCCGCCCACAACATAGGCTTCATACCCGGCTTGATGGAGTTTGTCTAAAGCTAATTTGATTTTATTAGGTATATCAAGATTTATTGTGCTCATCTTTTGCACCTCATGAACAAATACATATATATCTCTTTGTATGACAAAAGGTCAAATTAATGCATCTCAGTTTTTTATTTTTCTTGTATAAGAAAATACCCCTATTATAAAAATAACACCTATTAACCCAACTATAGGATAAAGGGTATTTACTATGGAAGAAAATCCAAGAAAAGAAAGTAAGGATGCTGCACATATTATTAATGTAGCCGTTATTATATGATTAATACCAAATCTATCATGGAAAAAGGAGGTCATAGAGAATAAATTACCTACCAGGGTTGTAAAGATAGCTCCCCATACAACTACAGAATAAAGAATTGAAAAAAACCAGGATTTATTAGAGATAATATAAAGGACTGGTATTTCATAATCAAAAATATAAGGTATATGTGCTAGCAAACAATAATGACTAGTAATTAGCATGGCCCCCAATATACTTCCGCCTAACACTCCGCCAAGCTTTAACACATCTCTATTCCTAAATTCCTGTCCTAGACTTGCCAGTACCCCAGTGCTAAGAATTATATTAAAAGAGGCATAGGAAATTCCTTGTTTGATAAGATGAGCAGTATTAGCTTCTACAAAAGCAATTTGACCGTCAAATGAACTTTTTGTAAACAAGGTAATAAAAATTATAATAATCTGGAATGACAAAATAGCAGTTACCAAAATTCTATTTATAGACAATATTCCACTTATACCAAATCCTATGGTAACTATGGCCGCCAATGCAGTTATGGTAACACCAACTAAATATGATGTATTACCAAATTCTTGAAACATAGCCCCTGCTCCAGCCAACATAGCCATATTTATAACCATCATGACAAATAAGAGGTATATATTGATAATAGGAGAGAGAAACCCAAACATGGTATCTATTAATTTACCAAAGGAGGAGGCCTTAAGCTCCATCCCCAAAAGGAGAATGCCAGTTCCAATAAAAGTAAAAAGAAAGGATGATATCAAAATTGCCCATAGGGCCTTATGCCCATATATGGTGAAAAAACTCATAACTTCCTGTCCTGATGCAAAGCCTGCCCCTACAACTGTGCCTACATAAGCAAAAGCTATTCCAGCTGCCGTACCTAGCTTATTACTTTTATTCATTGATATTCACTCTCCCTCAATAGCGGCTATAATAGAAATTGTTTGACTTAATGACTATTTATTTAACAGGGAGAGTAAATATGAATGAATCTTTAAGTATCTTGGCAATCCCTCTCTTTAAGCAGTCTTATGGTACTAAAAGGATCAAAAGAAATATTAAACTGAAGAACATCTCCTACTCGACAACCTTTTGGCAAGTATTCAATAGGAATCATAATATCTTCATTACCATGTTGGGGACAGACAATGCCCTTATTATCCTTGAAATCCTTTACTACAGCGCTCCACCTCATACCCTAACCCCCTCCTTAACTGCTCAATAAATCAAATATTATCTAATACCTTCTTTATCTTATTAAGATTGTTATAAAGAGCCGAATAGGTAATATCATAGTAATCCGCAATATCTTTCTTTTTAATATATATGTCCTGATCCATACAATAATATAGCTCTAGTGCTGCAGCCCAAGCCTCATATTTTTTAATCTTAGGCAAATCGTTAGGATATAGAGCTTTAACAAATTTAGTCCATATCTTTTCTATAATTTCTTCATATCCTTGCTGGTATCTGCCCTCCATCTTATAAGTAGCGATATTGAGCACCATTTCCATTTCCAAGGGCATTTCAAAAGAATCATCGTCTATAAGATCTACTTTTACCTCTAAAATATCATCATCCACATAGGCTAAATAGGGCTCCTCGGCAGCCATCTGTTTTAGTAAACCCAAAGCTTCGGTTTTTAACTCTTCGCTCTCATTTACCATTAATAAAAATTCCCGGAGAAACTCCTCCGCTTTACTGTCATTGAAAGATGCTACTACATTTAAAATTGCTTTTTTTATTAAATCATCATTCAGTCCTAATCCCCATCTTAACAAACTAATAAGATTATCATCATTTCTCCATCTTATTAGCAGTTCTCTCTCATCCAGCCTAAGAATATTATTTAATTCCTTGATCCTCCGCAGGATTTCATCATAGGGTACTTGGAAATGATAAAATATTTCTCTACTGCTATCTTTATTAGCTGCATATTCCCGGGCTAAGCGTATATAGTAGTCACTTATAGCATTGTCTGGATCAATCTTACTTATCTTTGTCCAATGCTTAATAGATTCTTTGTATTCTTTAAGATTAAAATGGGATACGGCTATATAGTGAAGAACCCGAATATCATATGGCTTATATTGCAACAATTGTTTTAGCACACGATTGGCCAGCCTATGTTCTTTCAATTCACATAAAGTTACGGCTATTTTATGAAGCTCCTCTGGATCATGTGTCTTAAAATTAACAATTTTATCTAGATATTTCTTACTGCTCTCTGCCCCATCTCTTTCCTTTATAAAAAGGCATATATTACAGTTTGCATGAATATTTTGAGGATCCATTGCCAAAACTTCTAAGCTTGTTTCAATAGCCTTATTAATCTTTCCATCACAAAAATAGGCTAGGGATAAATTATTCTTGACAAAAGTTAGGGTGGGATCTAACTTAACCACTTTTTCAAGCTTACTAATGGCTTTCTTATACTCGCCACGATCTAAAAGATACTTACCTTCAGCGGCTAAACTGTATAAATCTTCCGTGTCTGTATGAAAAATGCTATAACTATCTTCATAATACTCATATTCTTCTAGTACATCTAATAAATCCCTTGCCTCTTCTGAGTATACACCATTAGGATCTATATCTAAATACTTTTCAAAGCATTCCATTGCCCTATCATAATCTTGCATACCCAAAAAATTACATCCTAAACCAAAATAACAATCAACTCTATCTTTTTCTTTTTGAAGGATGCTAAATAAAATCCTGCTGGATTGATCAAAACATCCCATTTCTGTAAAAACTTCGGCCAATTCCAACAAATACTCTATATTATGAGGTTCCTTCTCAATTGCTTTTCTAAAAAGATTGACAGCTCCAAGATAATTATTATTATTTATATGTTTTTTTGCTTTTCTATAATAAAATTGACCAGATTGGTCAAAAGGAATAACTTTCCTTTGTTTCCTCGCAAAAAGTTCTTTAGCCATTTTCATCTCCTGACAATAAAATATAATGAGTATATTATAGCATAAATTTTAGCAAGGCTCCATAATTAAAGATAATTAAGCATTCTTGATTAATCTCTTTATATCTTCCTCGTCAAAATTATATACAGTATTGCAATAATGGCATACTAATTCTGCCTTTCCATCTTCCTCTAATATAGCCTCTAATTCTTCCTTGCCTAAAGTTAGCAGTACTGATTCTAATCTTTCCCTATTGCAATCGCAAGTAAATTCAGGATATATAGTATCATTAATCTTTAAATCCATAGATCCTAAGATCTTGTCCAAAATATCTTCAGGCGTCATACCCTGATCCACCATTGCAGATATGGCAGGGGCTTGATATATTCTTCTTTCTATTTCATCTATCAGTTCATCCGGCGCTCCAGGCAAAGGCTGAATAATAAAACCTCCCGCAGCCTTAACACTACCATCTGGATTTACCAATACTCCTACTGCAACAGCAGAGGGCTGTTGTTCAGAGTATGCCATGTAATATGCTATATCTTCCCCTATTTCCCCTGTCACTAAATCAACCTGTCCTGCATAGGGCTCCTTCAAGCCCAAATCCTTGATTACAGTTAACTTACCTTGATTGCCTACAGCAGCCGCCACATCCAATTTTCCTACAGAATTCAAGGGCAATTCCACATGGGGGTTGTCTACATAAGCTTTAATTTGACCGCTACTCTTGGCAACCACCACTATACTGCCTAAAGGGCCATCACCTTTTATTACTATGGATAAGGTATCCTTCTTGCCTTTCAAATCAATAGCCATCATAGCAGCAGCTGTCATAGTTCTTCCAAGAGCTGCTGATGCAACTGGATATAGGCCATGAGTTTTACGTGCTGTATCTACTAAATTTGTAGTTGTAGCAGCAAAAGCTCTTATATTTCCATTTGCTGCAGTTGCTCTTATTATATAGTCTTTCATATCTATAACTCCTTACATTTCAAATTATCATTTATAATTCTATATATTGCCATTGCTTAATTTACATTATATTATTTTTGTGCCACAAACATTAAGCGTTGACTATTCTTTTTTGGTTCATCAAAAGTCAAATGATGATAGCAGTTTATATTTATAAACCTATTTTGCTTGAGTTTATCAATAAGATCTTGTGCATGATGACCTTTTTGTATATGAACCTCATCAAATCTTCTGTATAAGGAATTTTCCTGAACGAAAAAGGTTAAATCCATAGTACAGATACTCTCTTCCTTGTCAAAATTATTTTCCCATATAAGAAATATACCTTGGTCATCATCTATCATTATATTATCACCTAATATAGTAGAAAGCTTATAATAAGTGCTTATATCAAACAATAGCACTCCGCCAGGTCTTAGAATATTGTAAATAAGGTAGAATACCCTGTCAATATCCTCGTCATCTATAATATAATTTATTCCATCACACGTAATAAGAACTGCATCTACTTGCCTATGAAGCTCAAGATCCCTCATATCTTGACAGACAAAAGGTATCTTGAGCCCTTTTTTTCTAGCCTTTTCTTGGGCAATCTGTAACATATCCTGAGATCTATCAATTCCTATCATATTATAGCCACGGTCTGCCATTATTATTGTTATATTACCTGTACCGCAGGCTAACTCCGCTATGTCTTTAGGTTTTATATTATATCTAGTAAATATGCTCTCTATATAATCAGTCCACTTCAAATAATCTACGTCTCTCATCATTTTATCATATATATAGGCGAACTCTTGATACATTTTCTTTGACTCCTTCTTATTTTTTCCTTAAAAAAAGAGGGCCTTTAAGGCGCCTCATTTGTTTCTACTTCTTCATTCTCTTCGACCTTCTTGTTAAGATACTTATTAAACACCCAATTTGCAAAGGAAATAGTAATGAACATGGGCAAAGTTAATCCTACAACAAAAAAGGGTATAATAAATGGAATACTATAATAAAACACTACACCGAATAGTAAGAAAGCTAATAAAAATATTACAAAAGCTCTGGGCAATTCTGCCATTGTGAAAATCAAAGCATTCTTATATATTTCTCTTATCTTCAGCTTATATGTTACCAGCATGGGGAAAATAAACATATTCATCATAGCATATATAATGCCTATTATCAGGATAAAGTAACGCAATACAAGAAATAAAGGACTACGGTGTGCTTGAACGGTATAAAAGATAATGTTTACATAAAAGATTATTAATGCTAATCCATTAATAAGCATGACCAGTAAACTTTCTTTCCAATTCTGCTTCCATGCATCCTTAAAGTCGCTCCATACCCATGCATGCTCATCCCTAGCCCAATTCCTTATAACATAAGTTGTACCAGCAGTTGCAGGACCTGCAATAATCAAGCAAGGCACTAGCAGTATTAGCATAGACAAGAAAAAGCTTTGAAGATTTCCTGAAGCTTGTAAAAATTCTGGGGATTGGGCCACAGCCATAAGATTCATATAAACTACAGCAAAAGCTGGTATCCAAAATAATGAATACAACAAGTTAAGTTGAATTAACTTCCAAAACCTAACTTGCAGTACAACAAAAAATAACTTAATCGGTCCCTCTTGCACATCTTCCTTTTTTAGATCCGGCCTATTGGGATTGCCATAGTACATTCTATTGAAAAATCCACCAAACATTTTAACAGTCCTTTCTCAGACAATAACAATTGTCTTTCCTTTGTATATATTGTATTTTAACAAAAACCCAATCAAAATTCAAAAGTCATAACCTAAAATAAAAGCATATCTAAATAAGCCCCAAAGCTTGTAGCTCTGTCCTTAATGTGTCCTTTACCTTTTCATCTGCTTCTACCAGAGGTAAACGTAATCCTCCAACATTCATACCCATAATATTCAAAGCCGCCTTTACAGGTATAGGATTTGTAGTCATAAACAAGGCCTTAAACAAAGGACTTAACATTTGATGAATTTTAGCCGACTTATCTACATCACCACTTACAAAAGCATCTATCATCTCTCTCATCTTACGGCCTGCCACCTGGGCAGCAACACTTACAACTCCATATCCACCAGCACTGAGAACTGGCAGAGTAAAGGCATCATCTCCCGAATAGACTAGAAAATCTTTGTCGCATTCCGCAATTATCTTAGTAATTTGATCCAAATTTCCGCTTGCTTCTTTTACTGATACTATATTTGGTATCTTTGATAGGGCTATAGTAGTTTCTGCTTCCATATTACCACCAGTTCTTGATGGAACATTATATGCCATTAGAGGCAAATCTATAGCTTCAGCAACAGCCTTGAAATGCTCATACAATCCTTTTTGATTAGGTTTATTATAGTAAGGTACTACTACCATTACTCCGTCAACTTTACTCTCTATTGCCAATTTTCCAGTCTCTATAGTAGCCCTAGTACAATTAGTACCAATACCTGCTATAATAGGTGCATTTACTTTATTCTTAAGTACCCTAAATAATTCAAACTTTTCTTCAGATGTTAGCGTAGGAGACTCACCTGTAGTTCCTACTACAACAATAGCTGTACTACCATCCTCAATGATTTTTTTTGCCAGTTCTACGGCCTTATCATAATCCACATTTAAATTTTCATCAAAAGGTGTAACCATGGCAGTAAGCAGTCGTCCCCACTCTTTCATATCAATAGCCTCCTTAAAATTAGTGTCTCCAAGATTATTACTATTTTACTATATGTTTATTCCCATGTAAATGGTATAGATTTAACTATAATTATTTAACTGCATCAAATCACTATTTGACAAATTTGGTGCTATCATTACTTCATCTTAGGTAAATAGATTATTAATCTCAGTTTCCACATCTGCCAACTAGATGCAGTACCAATATGAACACTTTAAGCTCATTTAGCATTCTAAATAACTAGTAATACTGTTAAATAATAATATACTTTTTTATGCATAAAATAGCAATGGTAAATTTTCAATTAATTGCAAGAACCAAAAAATTATTTTGCATAAAATCATTTGACAACCGTATGTATCAATGGTATCATAAATTGAAAATAAACTAAATAAAATAAATAAGGTTCTTATATCTTAATGCGGTTAGAGGTGCATCTTTTATGAGTAAGTTTCCGGAGAATGCGGAATTCTGTGAAGGGACCCAAAGGAAAAGATGCCGAAAGGTATAAATATCCGCAATTTATACCTTGGTCCTAGGGTGAATAACTCTAGGATTGTCATCAAATGTTTATTTGATGGAGAGCTAACTGCTTTCGTAAACCTTGTTGATTTGCACAAGTGTGACGAAAGCGGCTGGTGAAACATCAGCCGTTATTTTATTTTAATAAGTTAATTAAATCTTAGGGAGGAAAGCTATGAGAAAATATAATCTTGCAATAGTTGGAGTCACCGGAATGGTGGGTAGGAAATTTTTAGAAGTCTTGGAGGAAAAGCAACTGCCTATTGAAAATTATTATATGTTTGCTTCTGCGCGATCTGCTGGTAAGGTTATCAATTTCATGGGTAAAGATTATGTAGTAGAAGAGCTTACCCCTACATGCTTTGATGGAAAGGATATAGATATTGCTCTTTTCTCTGCCGGGGGTAGCGTAAGCAAAACCTACGCGCCTATTGCTGCTGAGAAAGGAATTGTAGTTATTGATAACAGCAGCGCATGGAGAATGGAACCAGATGTGCCTTTAGTAGTTCCTGAGGTAAACCCTGAAGAAATTCTAAACCACAAGGGTATAATAGCCAATCCTAACTGTTCTACCATACAAGCTGTAGTAGCCTTAAAGCCCTTATATGATAAATATGGTATTAAAAGGATTGTCTATTCTACCTATCAAGCAGTTTCAGGTGCAGGTGTAGCAGGGCATAATGATCTTGAGAATGGAATAAAGGGAGAAGAACCAAAAAAATTCCCTCATCCTATCTTTAGTAATTGTATCCCTCATATTGATTCCTTTTTAGATAACGGATATACTAAAGAAGAGATGAAGATGATCGAAGAAACCAAGAAAATCTTAAAGGATAATAGTTTGAGAATTACCGCTACAACTGTTAGAGTTCCTGTATTTAATGGACATAGTGAATCTATAAATGTGGAACTAAAAAAGGAATTTGATTTAGATGAATTGAAAAGCCTATTAGCAAATGCTCCCGGTGTTGAAGTAATAGATGATCCAGCAAATAATCAGTATCCAATGCCTATAAATTGCAATGGAAAAGACCAAGTCTTTGTGGGTAGAATCCGTAGGGACGAAAGCGTAGATAAGGGAGTTAACTTATGGGTTGTTGCGGACAATATTAGAAAAGGAGCTGCAACCAACACCGTCCAAATTGCTGAAAAGCTAATCTGGTACTGGCAAAATGAAGCTCTCTAATTTTCTCAAATTCACTGAAGACAGGAGTGTTTCTTGCATATGACAAAGATAATTATCCACGGATGCAACGGTAAGATGGGGCAAGTAGTGGCATCTATGGCAATAAAACAGCCTGATATCCAAGTAGTGGCCGGCGTGGATAGAGTCACTGATGCTTATGATAATCCTTTTCCAGTATATTCATCATTTGATAAATGTACTGAGGAATGTGATGTCATT
>Ga0209537_1005440_pt1 | contig 10113 bp, 4 predicted proteins | sample BioPla4DNA1_FD_187698 | JGI IMG/M metagenome (GOLD analysis project Ga0209537, IMG submission 187698) | Biogas fermentation microbial communities from Germany - Plant 4 DNA1 (SPAdes) (version 2) | ecosystem: Engineered > Bioreactor > Anaerobic > Digestate | place: Bielefeld, North...
CATTTTCATTTCTGGTGAATATTGTTTCTTGACCATAACTCTTTCCCCCTTAACTTAACTTTAACAGACTGTGGTCTAACTGTCCAATATAGTTAGGGGGCTAAATAGACTGGAACGCTAATCCCGTAGCGAAAAGCAGCCAAAAAAACGCTTTGAACTGTTTACCCGGCTCCAGGGTTTGAAGAGAAAATTAGCCGAAGTAAAAGGAGAATGAGCATGGACAAGCTGAAAATGCATTCTGTAGATAAAGTGGATGAGAATATGAAAAAGATAGCGGAACTCTTCCCCAATACCTTGACCGAGGTCATCAAAGGTTATCGTGAAGACGGTACGCCCATCATCGAGCACGCCATTGATTTTGACGTGCTGCGACAGGAACTGTCCGATGTTATTGTAGAAGGCCCGGAGGAGCGCTACCAGTTCACCTGGCCGGACAAGAAAGAATCCATCCTTCTGGCCAACGCCCCCATTGCCAAAACCTTGCGCCCCTTCCGCGAGGAGAGCGTAGATTTTGATACAACGGAGAATCTGTATATTGAAGGCGACAATCTGGACGCACTCAAGCTGCTGCAGGAAACTTATCTTGGAAAGGTGAAGATGATCTATATAGACCCGCCGTACAATACGGGTAATGATTTTGTGTACAAGGACGACTTTGCGCAAAGCACAGACGAATACTTGGCAAACAGCGGGCAGTTTGACGAGAACGGCAACCGCCTTGTCCCAAACTTAGAAAGCAACGGGCGCTTTCATACCGACTGGCTGAATATGATGTATCCGAGGCTAAAACTGGCGAAGGATTTGTTGAGCGATGACGGGGTTATTTTTATTAGTATTGATGATAATGAAATCTATAACCTTACTAAGGTGTGTAATGAGATCTTTGGAGCAAAAAATTATGCCGGGACTATTATTGTCAAAAGTAATCCCCGTGGTTCACAATCGGCAAAGACATTGGCTGAATTACATGAATATTTATTGATATATACAAGAAATATTGACAGGGCAGCAATCATTGGACATGCGCTATCTGATAAGATGCTAAGTGAATACAAATTTAGTGAAGATGGTAATAAATATAGACTTTTAGGTCTACGCCAAAGAGGAGGTTTTTGGCGAAGAAGCGAGAGACCAAATCTTTACTATCCTTTATATATAAACCCAAAAGATTTAAGTGTTTCTATTGAAAAAACCACATCCCATACAGAAGAAATATTTCCTGTACAACCTTCAACTAATGAAGATGGAACATGGCGATGGAGCAAGGAAAAAGTTAAATCGGAGCACAATCTTTTAATAGCAAAAGAAATTACACGAAATGGGCAAAAAACATGGGACATTTATCAAAAGGATTTTTTATCAATGGATAAAAAAACTCTTAAGAGAACTAAAGCAAAATCAATTTGGGATGAAAAAGAGGTCAATTATCAAAATGGGACAGTTGAATTAAAGGAGTTATTAACCAACAGTGTATTTGATTATGCAAAGCCTGTATATTTAATAAAGAGGGCACTAGAAATGATAGCTAATGATAATGGAGAGATATTCCTAGACTTCTTCTCCGGTTCCGCTACCACCGCGCATGCAGTCATGCAACTTAATGCCGAAGACGGCGGTAACCGCAAATTCATCATGGTGCAGTTGCCTGAGCCTTGTGACGAAAAATCCGAAGCCTATAAAGCAGGCTATAAAACCATTGCCGAAATCGGCAAGGAGCGCATTCGCCGGGCAGGTAAGAAAATACTGGAAGAGCATCCGGAAGCGGCAGATAAACTGGATATTGGCTTCCGCGTCTTGAAGGTGGATTCCAGCAACATGCAGGATGTGTACTATAGGCCTGATGAATACACCCAGGATTTACTCGCACTTCTAACGGACAACATCAAGCCCGACCGTACCCCGGAGGATCTGCTTTTTCAGGTCATGCTGGATCTGGGCGTGCTGCTGTCCAGCAAAATCGAAGAAATAGTTATCGGTGGTAAAAAAGTGTTCAGCGTGGCGGACGGGTTCCTGATGGCCTGCTTTGACAGAGACGTAACCGATGAGGTGGTCAGGAAAATAGCCAAAAGGCAACCCTATTACGCCGTCTTCCGCGACAGCGGGATAGCCAATGACAGTGTCGCCACCAATTTCGAGCAGATTTTTGAAACCTACAGCCCGTCAACTATAAGGAAGGTGTTATAAGATGAGGGAACAAGATCTAGGTAAAATTCTAATTTATAAAAATGAAAAAGGCGATACAAAAATAGATGTTTATTTTCAAGATGATACGATCTGGTTATCTCAGAAAAGCCTCGCTGAATTATATCAAGTTCGCATTCCTACAATTAATGAACATATTAAGAATATACTTTCAGAAGGTGAACTCGACAACTCAACTATTAGGGAATTCCTAATAGTTCAAAATGAAGGCGGCAGACAGATTGAACGGAATATAAAGCACTATAATTTCCAAATGGTGCTTGCTATTGGCTACCGTGTCCGTTCGCATGTCGGTATCCATTTCCGCAACTGGGCGTCTGGTGTTTTGACGGAATACAGCAAAAAGGGCTTTGCGATGAACGACGAGCGGCTGAAAAACCCGCAGCCTTTTGGAGCCGATTATTTTGATGAGCTGCTTGAGCGTATAAGAGACATCCGTGCTTCGGAAAAGCGTTTCTATGAAAAGGTGAAAGAAATTTATGCAACTTCTGTGGACTATGATCCCAAAAGCGAGGCAGCCATACGCTTTTTTGCGAATGTACAAAACAAGATGCACTACAGTGTCCACGGCCATACAGCCGCTGAATTAATAGCGAAGCGGGCAGATGCAAGCAAACCTAATATGGGCCTCACATCATTTAAAGGGGCTGTAGTCCGCAAAAGTGACGTCTCTATTGCTAAAAACTATCTTACCAAGGATGAAATTTCGGAACTCAATCGTATTGTAACCATGTATCTTGACTATGCAGAAGATCAGGCGAAACGTCATATCCCAATGCATATGGCGGATTGGGAAGAAAAACTGGACTCATTTTTGCGGTTTACCGGCCGTGAGGTATTAAACAACTATGGAACAATATCTGCAGAGATTGCCAAACAACTAGCGGAGAATGAATATGAAAAATTCGATGCTCACCGCAAAATGCTTGCTAAGACCGATGTCAAACAGCTTGAAAACCATGTAAAAATAATTGAGCGGGAGAAAAAATCATGAAATTTCAGTTTAAGATACAGCAATACCAGACCGATGCCGTCAACAGCGTTGTCAATATCTTTGCAGGGCAGCCCTTTTCAGACCGGGTCAGTTATGTGCGGGATTTGGGCATTACCAAGAATAATCAGTATACACAAATGTCCATGGTTAACGAATCTGGCTCTTCGGATGATGAGGCAGCCATAGGCTTTGAAAATGCGCGGCTTACGCTTTCCTCCTGGCAGCTTTTGCAAAACATCCGCAACATGCAGGCACGCAACAACATCAAGCAGTCCGAGGCTTTGGTTAGCCACCTGGGGGCCTGCAGCCTGGATGTGGAAATGGAAACCGGCACCGGCAAAACCTATGTATATATAAAGACCATTTTTGAGCTAAATAAGCGTTACGGCTGGAGTAAATTTATTGTGGTGGTTCCTTCCATTGCCATCCGTGAAGGGGTGTATAAGACTTTTCAAATTACCCAGGATCACTTCATGGAGCATTACGGGAAAAAAGCCCGCTTTTTCGTCTACAACAGCAAGAATTTAACCGAACTTGATAATTTTAGTGCCAGCAGCGGGATAAATGTCATGATTATCAATATCCAGGCCTTTAATACTTCTTTAAAAGAAGGGGGCCGAAGCAAGGAAGCACGCCGCATTTATGAAAAACTGGATGAATTCGGCAGCCGCAGGCCTATTGACGTCATCAAGGCCAACCGCCCCATCCTTATTCTGGATGAACCGCAGAAAATGGGCGGAGACAAGACCCAGAAAGCACTGGCTAATTTTAATCCCCTGTTCTGCCTGAACTATTCGGCTACCCATGTCCAGCATCATAATCTCGTCTATGTCCTGGATGCAGTGGATGCTTACAACAAACGGCTGGTAAAGAAAATTGAAGTCAAAGGATTTGAAGTCAAGAACCTAAGAGGTACCGACAGGTATTTGTTCCTTGAGAATATCATCATCTCACCCAAGAAACCGCCGGTGGCCAAAATTGAGCTGGAAATCAAACACAAGAAATCTATCAATCGAGTAACCCGTATTCTTGGCCTAGGCGACGACCTTTATGTTGAATCCAACGAAATGGAACAGTATAAGGGGTACGTTATCAGCGATATTGCTCCAATAAGCGGTACGGTATCCTTTACCAACGGCGTGGTATTGTCCCGGGGAGAGGTTATCGGTGATGTTTCCGAAAAGGACCTGCGCCGGATCCAAATCAGGGAGACTATTATTTCCCATTTTGAAAAGGAAAAACACCTGTTTGAACTGGGTATTAAGACCCTTTCCCTGTTCTTTATAGATGAAGTGGCCAAGTACCGCAAATATAACGAAGCAGGAGAAGAAGTCAACTCCGAATACGGGGAAATGTTCGAGCAGGAATATATCAGCGTGCTGAATGATTACATTACTTTGGAAGACACGCCTTACGTCCGTTATCTGAAAAGCATTGATCCAGCCAAAACCCACGCGGGGTATTTCAGCATTGATAAGCACGGCCGTAAGGTGGACAGCCCTACCAAAAAGGGAAGTGACGAAAGCGACGATATTTCCGCCTATGATCTGATTCTTAAAGATAAAGAACGCCTTTTGAGCTTTGAAGAACCGGTGCGCTTTATCTTTTCTCACTCGGCCCTGCGGGAAGGCTGGGACAACCCTAATGTCTTTCAGATCTGCACTTTGAAGCATGGCGGAACAAGCCCCACCCATAAACGGCAGGAAGTAGGCCGGGGCTTACGCCTGTGTGTAAACCAAAGAGGTGAACGGATGGACGTGGAAAAGTGCGCCAATTCAGTCCACTCCATCAACTTGTTGACGGTTATTGCCAGCGAAGGCTATAGAAATTTTGTGGCCGATTTGCAGACCGGCATCAAAGAGGCCTTGTATGAACGGCCCACAAAAGCAACGGTGGAATATTTTACAGGCAAGACCGTTATGGTCGGAGAGGAAATGCATGTGCTTAGTGTGCAAGAAGCCAAGGACATCTACCGCTATCTCATTAAGAACGATTATATTGACAACAACGATAGCATTATGGAAAGCTACCGGACAGACCTGGAAAACAACCGTTTGGCTCCTCTGCCTGAATCCCTGGCGCCTATTGGCGAGGGTGTGCATGCGTTGATCCAGAGCGTGTTTGACGAGAGTGTCTTAAGCAGGATGATAGAAAATGGCAACAGGACCAAAATTCCGGAAAACGTTCTCAACGAGAATTTCTATAAAAAGGAATTTCAAACCCTCTGGAATTATATTAACCATCAGTATGCTTACACAGTCGAGTTTGACAGCCGGGAACTGATTGAAAAAGCCATTAAACATATCAATGAAAACATGTACGTTTCCCAACTTCAATACACGGTTACCGCCGGCAGGCAGGCAGACGAGCTGGACGGGAACGCCATTGCCCTTGGCAATAGCTTTGTCCGGGAAAATGCCAGGACGGAAAACCTGAAGCACGCTGCAACAAGTCAAATCAAATATGACTTGATAGGTAAAATTGCTGAAGGCACCACCCTCACCCGCCGTACGGTTACGGCCATACTGGCTGGAATTGAAAAACCTGTATTTGCATGTTTTAAACAGAATCCTGAAGAATTTATTGCTAAAGCAATACACTTAATAAACGAACAAAAGGCCACCATGATTGTTGAGCACATTTCTTATGATCAGATTGAAAAGCAGTATGACAGCACCATTTTCACCGCTGAAAAGGGAACGGGCGATTTTGCAAAAGCGTTCCGGGCCAAGAAAAACATCCAGGATTACGTATTTACAGACGGAACTGCTGAAAAAAGCGTAGAGCGCCGCTTTGCGGAAGATATGGACAAAGCTGATGAAGTCTGTGTCTATGCCAAGCTGCCGAAAGGCTTTGCCATTCCAACTCCAGTTGGGAACTACTCGCCGGACTGGGCGATTGCCTTTTATGAAGGTACTGTAAAACACATTTATTTCATAGCTGAAACCAAAGGGACAATGGAAAGCCTGAACCTGCGTCCTATCGAGCAGGCCAAAATAAAATGCGCCAAGAAGCTTTTCAATCATCTGTCCGCAAGTAAGGTCAAGTATCATGATGTAGACAGTTACCAGAGTCTCTTGAATATTATGGGCAAGCTGTGAATACGGATAGTTGATAACGCAAAGGTAATGGCCAAAGACCAAATTACACTGCCAAAAGATATCCGTTCCAAACTTCGCCTTTCCACCGGAGACCGTGTCGCCCTCATTTGCGAGGAAGACCGGGTTATCCATATGAATGATCAATCAGTAAAACTGTCCACATGGCTAAAGAGCTTAAGAACACCATCGGCATGAATAGGGCGGCTGATGTAATAGCCCTGGATCTCATCGCAGCCATGCTCTCTCAAGAATTCAAGCTGTGATCTTTGTTCAACGCCTTCTGCAACGACCTTGATCCCCAGTGTCTGCGAAAGATGGATCATGCCTTTAACCAATATTTGATCCTTTTCGCTTTTGAACAGATTGTTGATGAAGCTCATGTCTATTTTGATACGGTTTACAGGCATATGATTGAGTCTGCTTAGCGAGGAATACTCCGTACCAAAGTCATCTATTGATATTTCTACTCCCAGAGCCCTCAATTCCTTCAGTACACCCAGTATATTGTCAAATTCCTTCACCGCAGCACTCTCTGTAATTTCCAAAATGAGGTATTCTGCCTTCAGACCTGTCTCATTAAGTATACTCTCTACAGTAGCGACGAATTTTGAATTACGCAGCTGAAGTACGGATACATTAACAGAAATATGTATTGGGTGCAATCCCATATCAAGCCATGCTTTTGCCTGACTGCAGGCTGTTTTTAACACCCATTCACCAATCGGGCCAATCAATCCATTCTGCTCAGCCAGCGGGATAAACATTCCCGGACCGATAAGCCCGTAATCAGGCTGATTCCATCTTACCAAAGCCTCCACACACCGGATCTCGCCAGTCTTAGTCGATACCAGGGGTTGGTAATGCAAAATCAATTCGTTGTTCTCTATTGCCCTGTATAATTTGTTGGCGAGTTCATGCTTTAGCACGACCTCCTCTTTCATATCCTCGGTGCACAGGCAATATTGGCCTTCCCCCCTGGATTTTGCCTCGTACATGGCAATATCCGCATTCCTTATCAAGGTACCGGCATCCTTTCCGTCAAAAGGGTAAACAGCAATACCAACACTGGCAGAAATATAGATTTCCTGATTGCGCACAGTAAATGGCGTTCTAAAAATGTTAATCACCTTATCAGCAATTTTGTAGACATCTTTAATGCTCTCTATATTGCTGACCATGATCAAAAACTCGTCTCCGCCGAAACGGGACACTGCATCAGATTTGCGAAATGACTCGGCCAATTTCCGGGAGACCTTTATGATCAGTTCATCTCCCACCTCATGCCCCATTGTATCATTTACATTTTTAAAAGAATCCAGATCCAGAAATATTACTGCAACTATTTTGCTTGTCCGCTCTGCGAGCAAAATTGCCTGATGCAATCGATCTTTGAACAGTGTGCGATTGGGAAGCCCGGTCAGCGTATCATGATACGCCATGAAGTTTATTTGCTTCTCCTGTTGTATCCTCTCGATCGCTCCGGCAATAATATTTGTAATAATCATTAGATTGTTTTTGTCAATGGTGCCCCAGGCCTTATTCTCTGTAATTGACTGCAGCACCAGGTATCCATAGACATTATTATTATTCTCTATCGGCAGTATAAGCAGTGATTTGACCTGCTCGCCCAAAATCTGCACTATCTCATCATATTCATTTGACGACAAATCATCCATATCAAAAATTTCCAAATTATTGGCAGTTGAAAATATACGCTGCAGGTATGGATAATCGCTCAAATTTATTTCCTTGTAATTAACATCTATTGAATTTTGTCCATTTGTCCATGAGTGTGAGCAGGTTACTGTATCCTTCTCGCTATTGAACAAATAAATGAAGATACCTTCTGTCTTCAAAAACTCACTTGTTCTGCGCAACGTTTCATTTGTTACCTCATCGAAACCTTCCTCACCAACGCTTACATAGTGCGTGGAAATCTCTGCCACCAGCCTCTGAAAGCTTATTTGATATGCGTTTTCAAGCAGTTTTGATCTGAATACATTCATAACGAATAACGCTATCCATATTGCTATTGCGCTTAAGCCTATCCGCCCCACATGGTCTACAGCATCAATTCGCAGCAGTACGCTCGGCTTCAGGAAAAAAACCGCCAACTGTGTCAATATGATCGAAGTCGCTACGGCAATCTGTACGATCCTGCTTATCATAGCTATGGAGATGATAAGAAAAATGAACACATGAGCCCAGGCAGTTACACCTGCAAACTTAATAAAATTAAAAGTCAGAACGGGTATCAGTATAAAAAAGGCTGCCGCATAAATAAAGTTTTTGTATCTCGTTCTTATTTTAAATCTTTCGATTATCTCTAAAATAATGCCGGCTATTATCATAAAGCCGCTGAACTGGAGAGTTGAAACTAAATCCTTTTTATCAAAAATAAAATACATAGCAATGATATTTATTATACTTGCGGCAAAAAGAGAATTTGCCAGGTAATATATTATCCTCATCCGAATCTGCTCACCAAACAGGAGCGAATCGATCTCATTTCTTCTACTGTCAAGAAAGCCATACTTTTGCATGGCATAGCTGATCGACAGCACCGGGAGCATCATGATGATCGGAGCTATCTGCGGTATTTTGATGGAGAATACATTATTCGCAAAGCTCTCAGTAAAGGCTCCCAATACAAGAGTAATAATGAATACCCTGATGATGATACTTGATTGTCTTTTAATATTTTTACTGCTCTCTGATTTTCCCCATCTCCATACAAAAAAAATACCAATCAAGGTATAGCTCAAGTAATATAATATAAAAATCCAATCCCAATAGTTTTTAATTGGAACATTGACCCAGCCCATAGCTGTATGTACCAGGTTATATTGATGCGGATTGAGCCCAGGGATATAGGTAAATACAGAAATACACACTGCTGCCGGAAGATATAGCAGCACATATTTCCACCACTTATTCAGCAAAGAATCTCTGCCGGCCAGTGAGATCATGAAATGGAGCAGGATACTGTAAAACACTCCCCATCCGAGGGCTGCAAATCTTCTCCAGAACAGACATACGGATATATCAGGCGCTGATATTGCCATTGCAAAACCGAATGACCAAATAAACAATGCTACTGTTACCGCAAAAAAGATACGGTTCGGTGTAGATTTCGGATTTGTGTAAAGCGTGTAGATACCCAAATATAAACTCACTATACAAATCGAACTGAAGATTATCGAAAACATAAGAGGTATGCTCATCAGATGCCCATCCCATAATTTATACTATCAGCATTATATATATCGTCAATTATGTATGATTGTATAACACTTTCTGCATCCCTTAATTTATGTGCATCCACGTACCATTCCTTCTGAACAAAAAAAGTTCTAGAATCTTGTCAAAATATTCTAGAACTTTTGGGTATTATTGAAGTCGGTGGCCATAAAGGACTATGAAGGTATTAATCGAACACCAGTATCCAGATCTCTGCCTCCTTAAGTAGTTAAGGAACGCCATATCAGGCATACAGCCCTAAAAGCGATTTATACCCTGAAGCCCTTCAAGGGCTCCGCAAGGAATTGATATATGGGGCGGGGAAGCATGATAATCGCGCGGGTTGATGCGTATTACAACGGCACCTTTTTTCCTTCCCAGGGTTTCGCTCATATTGCGTATCGTAGAGATGGCAGTCCCGGCACCGAGTTCAATGATTGCCAGTGGGGAAGGACACTGTTTTAAAAAAGCACGGAAATTATTACCCTGTTGGTCTGAACGCCGGCTAATCCAGGAAAAATCGCCGAACATGAGCACATTTGGCCTGGAAACATCTCCACAATGGGGGCATCGCAG
>Ga0209537_1005447_pt1 | contig 10103 bp, 11 predicted proteins | sample BioPla4DNA1_FD_187698 | JGI IMG/M metagenome (GOLD analysis project Ga0209537, IMG submission 187698) | Biogas fermentation microbial communities from Germany - Plant 4 DNA1 (SPAdes) (version 2) | ecosystem: Engineered > Bioreactor > Anaerobic > Digestate | place: Bielefeld, North...
AAAGAAGAGGGAATATTATGCGGCATCTCATCTGGAGCCAATGTAGCTGCAGCAAGTATTATAGCCAAAAGGTTAGGAAAGGGTAAAAGGGTAGTTACAGTCTTACCTGATACTGGAGAAAGATATTTATCTACTGATTTGTATAATGGAGAGTGATTCTATGTTTAAAAGACTAATAGAAGAAGGGAAAAACATCTTAGAGAAAGACCCTGCTGCAAGGAGCTTATTTACAGCCATGTTTTTCTATCCCAGCACAAAAGCTCTGTTTTATCATAGAATTGCTCACAAACTATATAATAAAAAGCGATATACCTTAGCCTGGATAATTTCCCAAAGAGCAAGAAGAATTACAGGAATAGAAATACACCCTGGAGCTAAAATAGGGAAGAACCTATTTATAGACCATGGAATGGGGGTAGTTATTGGGGAAACTGCTGAAATAGGAAATAACGTGGTAATGTACCATGGAGTAACCCTAGGTGGAATAGGAGGAGAAAAGAATAAAAAAAGGCATCCTACTGTAGAAGATGATGTAATTATTGGTGCTGGGGCTAAAATCCTAGGGCCTATTACCATCGGAAAGGGAGCCAAAATAGGAGCTAATTCAGTAGTCTTGGAAGATGTACCTCCCTATAGCACCGCAGTAGGTGCTCCAGCAAGAATAGTTAAAAAGAAAAAATCAGGCTATATTTATATAGTATAATGTATTTACAATTGTAGAAAAATCTGTATAATAGATAATAATATAATAGATACGATGAACAAGAGTAGTAGTCATAATAAAGGTCTATAGCGAATTGGGGATGGTGGAAGCCCAATGACACTATTATGATGAATGGACTTGGGAGTATGGATCTGAAATGAGTAGGATACAGGCCTAATCCCCCTTAAAGGATAAGAGTGGCATTGTGCAAAAAGAGTGGCACCGCGGAATCAACCTTTCGTCTCTTTGTCTTAGAGAAGAAAGGTTTTTTTATACACTTTTAAAGTTAAGTTTTCTGGATTGCAAAAAATACATGAAAGGGGAGTTGAGCATATGGAAAAGAAAATCGTCTTCAGTGGAGTACAGCCTACTGGTTCCTTAACCATAGGAAATTATTCAGGAGCCATAAAGAATTGGGTAGAATTACAAGATGAATATAATTGCTATTATTCTATTGTAGATTTACATGCCATAACAGTACCTCAAGTACCAAAGGAACTTAGAAAACACACCTTAGAGGTTTTGGCCATTTTAATGGCCTGTGGGATAGATCCAGAAAAGAGTACTTTATTTATCCAATCCCATGTACCTGCCCACACGGAACTAACCTGGGTCTTAAATACCATCTCCTACATGGGCCAATTAAGCAGGATGACCCAATATAAAGAAAAATCAAGGAGGTCTGAAGAAAACCTAAATGCTGGACTCTTTACCTATCCAGTACTTATGGCAGCAGATATCCTCCTATATCAAACCGACTTAGTGCCTGTAGGAGAAGATCAAAAACAGCATTTAGAGTTAGCCAGGGATTTGGCAATTAGGTTTAACAATAGATATAGTGAAACCTTTAAAGTTCCAGAACCTTTAATTAAGGAATTTGGTGCAAGGATAATGAGCTTACAAAATCCAGAAGCAAAGATGAGCAAATCGGATTCAGATGAAAATGGATATATTTTGATTTTAGATGACAAGGACGCCATAAGGAGAAAGATAAAAAGAGCAGTTACTGATTCAGTAGGAGTCATAGCTTATAACGATGAACAATTGGGAATTAGAAACCTATTAAATATATACAGTATCTTTTCAGGAGAAGAAATAGATGTAATAGTCAATCGGTATGAAGGAAAAGGATATGGTATATTTAAAGAAGATTTGGCAGAAATAGTTATAGCAGGCTTGGAACCTATTCAAAGAAAATATGATGAACTAATAAAGAATAAAGATTACCTGGAAAAAGTATATAAGTCTGGTGCGGAAAAGGCAGAATATCAGGCTCTGAAAACCCTTAGAAAAGTATATAGAAAGGTTGGATTTATACCAAGAAATATGTAAATAGATAGCCTAGGCTATCTATTTACATATTTACTACTTAAATATAGTTTAGGTATTTTTTTGCAAGGGCAACTTTCCAAACTTCTGGCCCTTCCTCGATATACTCCCATTCAAATTTTCCAAATCTTTTTTCCTTTAATTCATTAAATATATGGGAAGGATCTGTATCATTTATCAAAATCATTTTTTCTCCAACTGGCAATTGGTCAAAGTTTTTTAAAACTATTTCAGTTTTTTCTTTAAGATCATAGCCACTGGTGTTTACTTGTATAAGTGACATCTTATCCCTCCTAAATTTTAGTAATATTATGCCCATGAGCTAATAGTATAATGATGGAGAAATAAGTTTTTTTAGTCAGAATATGGGTAAAATTTTATTTGAGTATAAATTTGAAAGGAGATGGAGATATGAAATTCAAATTTCTTCACACTTGTATTAGGGTAATGGATTTAGAAAAATCCTTAAAATTCTATAAAGAAGCCTTAGGCTTGAAAGAAACAAGGAGAAAGGATTTCCCAGATGATGAATTCACCCTTGTGTTCTTATCAGATGAAGAAGGTACTTGTGAAATTGAGTTAACTTATAACTATAATCCAGAGAAGCCTTATGAAATCGGTAATGGATTTAGCCATATGGCTTTTGGAGTAAAAGACTTAGAAGAATCTCGCAAAAGACATATGGAAATGGGATATGAAGTTACAGAATTAATGGGACTTCCTGGTGAGAAACCAAGATATTATTTTGTTACAGATCCAGATGGATATGATATTGAAATAATTAGACAAGAATAGCAAATACCCCCCTTTAGGGGGTATTTTTTACATAAAAAGATGAGCTATAAAAATTATGACCTTGTTACCAATAAATTGTTATATTTCTAAAAATAAGGGTATATATATAATACCAAACAAGATAGATTACATAACCTAAGTAATATTCAGCATGAGAATATTTAAGGGGGAGGTAATCCTATGAAAAGAATCCTTGTGGCAGTAGACGGTTCTGAGCATTCAGATAAAGTATTGAGAAGGGCAAGGGAAATCGGAGAGAAGTTTAATAGTGAGATTACAATACTCTATGTAATCAGCACATTAAGGCATCAACATCCCTATGTGATAGATGGTAAAATAGAAGCTGAAATAAATAAATTACTATTAGAGCAAGGTAAAAGAATATTAGAAGAATCACTAAAAGTTTTTGAAAATTATCCATCTAAAGTTACAACATTTTTGAAATGTGGAGATCCAGCAACGGAAATAATAGAAAAATCACATAAAGAAAAATGTGATTTAATTGTAATGGGGAATAGGGGATTAAATACAATTTCTAGGGCAATGCTTGGTAGCGTATCTAATAAGGTATTAAATCAAGTCGATATTTCTGTACTTGTAGTTAAGTAGGATGTAAAGGGAAACCTTTACATTTTTTTTATTTTAGATGAAAAAGTAATAAGATTATGCTATAGTAGTATTTAAATAAATTTTTGCATGAGGTTGATGACAGATGAAAAGGATTAAGAGCTTTAAGCAAGAGATTAGGGATAGTATTGTCCTTACACTTCCTATAATTATTGGATATTTTCCCATAGCCATGGCCTTTGGCTTATTATCTAAAAACACAAGCCTATCCTTTAGAGACACTAGTCTTTTGTCATTATTGGTATATGCAGGTGCTAGCCAATTTATGGCCTTGGACTTAATAAGTGCAGGTGTTTCTTGGGGAAGTATAATTCTTGCCACTTTTCTATTAAACTTAAGGCATATGATGATGAGTGCATCTTTAGCAGTGGAGTTTAAGGATTTTCCAAAAAAGTATATTCCATTGCTATCCTTTGGTATTACAGATGAGACTTTTTCTGTAATTTCCTTTAATAAGGATAAGATTAATCTATCTTTTGTCCTCATATTAAATCTATTATCTTATGCTTCTTGGAATATAGGAACTATGGTAGGCTATGGGGTTGGAGAAATATTACCAGCTTCCTTACAATCTAGTTTAAATGTAGGCTTATATGCCATGTTTGCAGCTTTACTGTTTCCTGAAATTAAAAAGTCAAAAAATATATTACTAATTTCCTTAATTGCAGTAATTGTATATGTAATTTTGTTTTATAGCAAGCTATTTAGTTCTGGCTGGGATATTATTGTTGCTGTAATTATTTCATCTTTATTGGGACTTAAGCTAATAAATAACAGCAAGGAGGAACTTTAATTGAAGTCATATTTATTATTGATAATAGGAATGGCCATAGTAACTTATCTGCCTAGACTAGTTCCATTGATGGCCTTAACTAATAGGAAGGTCAACAAGAAAGTAGAAGATTTTTTAAGTCTTATTCCTTATACATCTTTAAGCATATTAATTGCTAGGGGGATTTTAACATCAAATGACGAAATGATCCTTGCTAGCATTGTAGGTATAGGAGCTGCGGGGATAATATCTTATATTAAAGGAAATCTAGTATTATCAGTTCTATCTGGCATTTTGTTATCGTTTATCGTTTTAAACATAACTATTTAAGAATCGAGCCTATCTTAGGCTCTTTTTTTTATATCAATCTCCTTAAGTTTCATTAAATATTTTTTTTTGAATTAGTAAATAATATAAGGAAGATGTGGGAGATGATAATATGGTTTCAAAGGATATAAAAGTAAATAAAGAAAAGATTTTAACTTGTTTCCATTATACATCAGATTTAACAACATATGAGTTTGAAAGTAATTATGGTATCAAGATGTTAATTTGCTATATTGAAGGCTTTATTGATAGAAAGATATTAAATGATGATATACTAAAACCCCTGGTATTGGGATTAAAGGATAGGGAAAAGATAAGGCAATTAATTTTTAGTCCTAAAATAGAAGAGGAAATCCTATTTGAAAATATTGTAGATGAATTGAGCCATGGGAAACTTGCCATATTTGTAGATGGAGAAGAAAAGGCCTACTTGGTTGAAATAAGTAGTTGGGAAAAAAGAAGTATAGAACAACCAGGAGCAGAGGCAGTTGTAAGGGGGCCCAAGGAAGGTTTTATTGAAGATATAGCAGTAAACAAGGTTTTATTAAGAAGAATCATAAGGAGTAACAATTTAGTATTTGAAAACTATAAGTTAGGACAACAGTCAAAAAAAGCAGTAAGTATTGCATATGTAAAAGGAGTGGTTAATGAAGATGTACTGGAGGAAGTCAGAAGGAGACTATCAAAAATAAATATAGATGCAATACTGGAAAGTGGCAATATTGAAGAATTAATAGAAGATAAACCAATGGGCTTGTTTTCTACCATTAGCAATGCAGAAAAGCCAGATGTGGTAGCAGCAAAAATCTTAGAAGGAAGAGTAGCCATATTTACTGATGGGACACCGCATGTTTTGATTGTTCCCAAACTTTTTATAGAGGGTTTGCAGACAAGTGAAGATTATTATATAAGACCTCATTATGCTTCAGTATTGAGGTTTTTAAGAACTCTCTCCTTGTTTATATCAATTTTTTTACCAGGTATTTTTATTGCTTTACAGCTATATCATCAAGAAATGATACCTACAACATTGTTGATTAGTGCTGCAGGAGCTAGAGAGGGTGTTCCCTTGCCTGCGGTTTTAGAGGTATTTATTATGATAATAGCTTTAGAGTTAACAAAGGAGTCTGGTCTTAGGCTGCCAAAAAGCATTGGTATGACTGTAAGCATCGTAGGTGCCTTAATTTTGGGGCAAGCAGCAGTACAAGCGGGAATAGTAAGCGGACTTACAGTAATTGTAGTATCCATCGCAGCAATTGCAGAGTTTACTATTCCAGACCTAGCCAATGCCTTGGTGATTGCTAGGATAGTTATCATTGTACTTGCTGGATTTGCAGGAATATATGGAATTACCATTGGTTTTATAATAATGGCTGTCCATACTTTGTCTTTAGAGTCCTTTGGAGTAGCCTACGGTTGGCCAATAGCCCCAAGAGACTGGGAAGGATTAAGAAAAGATACCTTTACTAGGGCACCTATTTGGAAAATGGTTTTTAGACCTAAAGTATTGCAAAATTATAATTATAGAAGGCAAGTTCCTCCAAGGAAGAAGTGATAATATGAAGAGAAAAATACTTACGACAATACTAGCTACTATAATCTTTTTAACAGGCTGTTGGGATGCTAGGGAACTAAATGAATTGGGAATCTCTTTAGTAATAGGTTTTGATATTGAAGATGATAAGGTACTAATTACTGCTGAAATAATAAATCCCGTATATTCTTCTGAAGAGGCCAAAGGCGACCAAATTCAATCTGTAGAATATGTTCAGGGTATTGGTAATACAATACTAGAAGCAAGTAGGGACATAACTTTAAAGTTTGATAGGAGGTTATTTATATCTCATAATAAAGTTGTCATTTTTGGAGAAGAATTTGCAAAAAGGGGTTTAGTTAAAAATATAGATCAGTTATTAAGGGAAAGGGAGCATAGGGAAACAGCAAAGGTATTAATAGCCAAGGGGGCTAAGGCCTATGAAGTAATGGGCATTAGCAGTGGGGTAGAACAAATCCCTGCCAATTATATAGCTGAAATTGTAAACAATATAAAATATAATCCAAAAACTGGAGATGTTAACTTTATACAATTTCTAAAACACTATTATCACGAAGGTCGTCATCCTGTAGCAGGTGTAGTGGAAAAGAAATCTAAGGATGAAATAAACAAAGTTGGGAATGATGGTAGCGATAAAGACTATGAACTAACTACCTTAGGAATGGCAGTATTTAAAGGAGATAAACTAGTAGGCTACTTAAATGGAAATGATACTAAATCTGTTAACTTTATCTTAAATAAGATAAGAGGAGGAATAATTACATTTCCAACTCCGAGTGAAAATCAAGAGGCTGAAAACCTAAGGGATTTTAGCTCAACTGTCATTATTGAAAATAAAACTAAAAGAGATGTTGAAATAATAGATAATAAGGTAATTTTAAAAGCAAAGATTAATTTGAAAACTTCCATGGGAGAAATAATTGGGGATGTAGATGTTTCAAATACGGAAAACATAAAGAAAATGGAAGATGCTTGCTCTAAGGCAATAGAAGAAGGGATAAGCTTAGCGGTAAAAAGAGTTCAAGAAGAATTCAAAGTTGATATATTTGGATTTGGAGTAGAGTTTCATAAAAAATATCCAGATAAATGGAAAGAGATTAGAGATGACTGGGATCAAATCTTTTCTGAGGCAGAATTTCAAATAAATGTAAATACAAAGATAATACGAACAGGGCTTATAAATACCCCCTTATTTAAAATAAAGGTGAAGTAATATGAAAAACACATATGAAAAAGTGAAATTATCATATAATCAAGTTCTCTTGCTTATTATTGTCCTTAGGTTAATTTTAGGATTAACTTATATGCCAGTAGTCCATGTATCTAAAGGAAATCAAGATACATGGATTATATTACTATTATCAATTATATATAAGATAATATTTAATTTCCCATTAATCTATTTAAGCAATAAATTTAATAATTTTAACCTACTAGAATTTGCAGACAAGATTATGGGCAAGTTTTTAGGTACCATAATAACCATGTTTTATACTATTATATTTCTTTTGGCAAACATCTTATTTGTAACTATATTCGTCGAAGTATTAGACGTTGCATTATTCCCATTAACCCCCACTTGGTTCAATACAGTTTTAGCCTTTATTACCTGTGCTTATATTTCTTATAAGGGATTAAATGGATTGTGTAGGTTTGGAGAAACGGTAGTCCCTATTATTATCGGTGGGACCTTCTTTCTTGTTTTATTAGGAGTGAATAATTTTGATTTTAGTGAACTATTGCCCATATTAAGTGATTCGTCCTTTAAAGACTTGAATTTAGGTGCTATGAATACATCCTTTAGATTTGCAGACATATTAATCCTAGTAATGATAACACCAAAATTGACAAACAAGAAAGATTTAAACAAAATCTTCATAAACTCAACAATATATTCAATATTGATGGTGACCATACTAATTGTTGCCACCCAGATTACCTTAGGGGTGGAATATACTAAACATGCCAATTTCCCATTTTTAATCTACACTAGGACTATTTCAATAGGGGAAATCTATGGTTTTGATTCCCTATATATTGGAATATGGATTATGGGAAATATAATGAAGATTTCAGCATACCTTTATTTTTCAACCATAGCCTTAGAAAAGCTTACGAGGAAAAATAATCAGGTTTTTATTATTCCAGTATCCATTATATTAATCATTTTGACCATATTTATCAAAGACAGGGAGCCAATACTACCTATAGCTGGACGATTAAATGCCATAATTCAAATCCTGTCCATAATTGCCATAATAATTGTTCCATCTATAATGCTTATAGTGTACTATTTCAGGAGAAAGAGACTAAGGAATACTTAATAAAGAAAAGCTGCAATTAAAAAATAAGTTAAAAAAGCCCTAGTTATTCTTAAATGAATAAGACTTTAAAAGAAGATATATTTTAGATGGTATTTCTTCTTTTTTTTTTAAAATTTGCTAAAAGTCAAATTGCCAACTAAATTAAAAATATGTATTGGAAATTGTAACCCATTGTTTCTGGAAAAATAAATGAATTTATTATAAAATAAGGGTAAGAGAAGAAGAATTTATGGAAACTATATTAATTTAAAAAAATTTAATATTTAAGTAAAAAAGGCTGCCAAAGAAGGACATATGTCCTTGTTTGAGTATAAAATATTATGCTATATTTACTGAGAGGAAGCGTGTTATGGATAAGATTTTAAGAGAAATTACCAAAATCCCTAAGGTAGAAATTGACGAATTTATGGAGCTCTTTCAAGAGAGCAATACTGAGCTTTTAGAAAAATGTAAAATAGTTACAGTTAAGCCTGAAATCAGATTTGTTGTATCTGGCGAAGAGATAAGCAGAGTTTGGATACTTTTAAAAGGGACTGTTAAGGCTTTGGAAGAGTTTAAAACAGGTGAAACCTTTATATTTAAAAGGTTTACAGCTCCTGAAGTCTTTGGTGAGATGGAAGCCTTGGCAGATATTGACAGGTATGTGGCCACTTTGATTACTGAGACCCAATGTGTGTTTTTAAATCTTCCAGTGGAAAAATACAAAAAAATTTTAGAAAACAATCCTAAATACTTGTATAAAAGGACTAAGCTTATCTTAAAAAGGGTCTTAGATGAAAAAAAACATATGAGAACTTTTCTCATGGTAAAATCCATAGACAGGATAAAGATATATTTAGTTCAACAATACAGGTTATATGCCAAATCTAATACAACCTGCGTCCTAAAGATTCCAAGACAGCAAATCGGTGAAGAGACAGGATATTCAGTAAAAACTATTAATAGAGGAAGAATATAAAATATATTCCTTAAATGAATTACTTCCATTAAGCTTTAGTGGGAAGGACTTAAAATGATTTTTTAAAGGATATTGGAAATGCCAATATCCTTTATTATTAATTTTTTAATAATAAAGACGTGAAAAAACCTCCATATCCTATAAAGTTTGGCTACAAAAGGATATTATATATGGTAAAATTACTTAGTATAGGAAGGCAGTAAATACAATAGCTATCGTGGTAACTAGATGGGAGGGATTAAAGTATGGTCATAGATTTACACTGTGATACCTTTTTAAGATTAATGGAAGGCAAGGATAACCCAGGCCTATATGAAAACAATTTAAATATAGATATTAAGAAATTAACAAAGGCTAAGTCCCTTGCACAATTTTTTGCTATGTGGATAAATATAAAGGAAAACAATCCATTGGAGACATGCTTAAAGATGATAGACAAATTTTACATGGAACTAGACAAAAACCAAGACCATATTGCCTTAGCAACTAATTATGAAGATATTATGAGAAATAAGGATAAGGGGAAAATCTCTGCTATTTTAACTATAGAAGATGGAGGTGCCGTAAAAGGGGAAATACATAACCTTAGAAACTTTTATAGATTAGGAGTAAGGGGAATAACCCTTACATGGAACAATGTCAATGAAATAGGCTTTCCAAATATAAAGGAAGAGTATAGAAACAAGGGTTTAACTGAATTTGGCAGAGAAGTT
>Ga0209537_1005449_pt1 | contig 10102 bp, 9 predicted proteins | sample BioPla4DNA1_FD_187698 | JGI IMG/M metagenome (GOLD analysis project Ga0209537, IMG submission 187698) | Biogas fermentation microbial communities from Germany - Plant 4 DNA1 (SPAdes) (version 2) | ecosystem: Engineered > Bioreactor > Anaerobic > Digestate | place: Bielefeld, North...
AAGCAAACCGCAGTGGGCTGTTCTAAGGCGTTGCCATGAAAAAGGCAGCGTCTTTTTTTTCTCCGGAGCATTCAAAAATAAGCCTGCCGTAACAACGTGTCTATAAGTAGCCAAACTCCATGTGGCGACAGGTTTTTGTTTTCATGCAGAAACCGCCCCGAAGGGCGGTTTCTTTTTTTAGCGAAGTTTGTCTGTGCTTTATGCATCGTGTTAGTTCCGGAAGAAAACATGGTTCCCGATGTGGGCGGTGATCGGATGCGACCGTACCCATCTGTTGGTTGTTTTCGCCGGGTTATAGAAGCCAGTAGCTCCATGGGAAGGATCCCATCCGTTCAGAGCGTCCTGGACCGCCTTTAAACTGGTGGCGGTGGGAGGTAAATTGATCCGCCCATCCATCACCGGGCTGTATTGGTAATAGATGCCCTGGTCAACCTGGTAGATAATCTGGCTGATCGTATTGGGGTAACGGGGATCGTTAAGCCGGTTCAGGACGGATGCCGCGACGGCTACTTGTCCCTCGTAGGACTCCCCTTCCGCTTCCGCCCGGACTAAGCGGGCAAGAAGTTGGATCTCCGTTTGGGAAAGGTTGTATTTACTCCCGTAATTGCCACCGCTACTTCCGCTGTTCCCCGTATTGCCCTTGTTTCCGCTGGGGTTAGAAGAGCCTGCTCCGGCCGGGATCGTTAATACTTGTCCAGGATAAATAAAGTCGGAAGAGAGCTTATTTGCGGTTTTCAGGGCTTGAATGGTGGTGCCATAACGTTTGGCAATTAAATAAAGGCTGTCGTTGGTGCGTACTGTATAGACCTGACCACCGCCGGAAGACGACCCGGAGCCCGGATTGGTGTTTCCCTGGGCGGAAGGCACGTAGAGGGTTTGCCCGACTTCCAGATAGTTATGCCAGAGGTTATTGGTCGCCCGCAAACTGGATAAAGAGACCCCGTTGCGGGTGGCAATCAGGTAAAGGGAATCACCGGGACGAACCTTATAGGCCGTTGGAATCGTGAGGGTTTGTCCAGGATAGATCATATTGGAACCTAAGTTATTACTATTTTTGATCGTATCGGTGGGGACATTAAAACGGCGGGAAATAAGGTACAAGGAGTCCCCTGGCCTCACTTGGTAGGTTTGGGCGCTGGCGAGAACTGGTAAGAACATGACCAGTAAGGCCAGCAGAAATGATCCGTGACGGATGTAACGTTTTTTGCCTTTCATTTGTGAACACTCCTCTTTCATGTTGTCGTTATTGGTCGCCGACGGCAATTAGAGGTGTGATGAAAGTTGGATCTGAAGCGACATGGACGACCTGGCATAAAGCATATTTCTTGCTAGAAATGGATTTTCCTAGTGGGAATTAGAGGGAAACCCAGTTCTGGAAAAAACCCAAAGGTTTGGGATAACCAGTAAAGACGGTTAGAAAGCGGTATTCTTGGTTAGAATATCGTTATTAATAATCATGGGGCGAGGCGAATTGTAATGAAACTATTCAGCCTGGGCGTTTTGGCGACCATTACCGGGTTCACGGTAATCCTCTGCTTGCTGGTGGTGGCCAGCCGGGGGATCATCCATCTCATCTTCGCATTTTTGTATAAACGTATTACCACCGAACGATACTGGAGTAATCTCTTTGAAACTTATAATCTGGCAAAAATGATCGGGCTCGGCCGTTTGGTCGAGACGGAATTGCGGTCTGCCCATGGGCAACCGCCCGGGCGGCCCTTTGGGCGGCGCAATGCGGTTTCCCCGTGGAATGATCTGTATTTTAATCCGGTGTACCTCCACCGCCTGCCGTTGTTGGATTACACGCAAGTTGGGACCGAGGTGGTGATCGGCCCGGAGGCCAAGTATCCTCTGAAACTAAAGATTCCGGTCCTCATTGGGGGCATGGCCTACGGGACTGCTTTGAGCGCCAAGACCAAGCAAGCGCTGGCTTTAGGGGCAACCATGGCCGGAACAGCCAGCAACACCGGGAACGGGCCTTTTTTGCCGGTAGAACGGGCGGCGGCGGAAAAGCTGATCATTCAATACGCCCGCGGAAGTTGGGCGAAGGACCTGGAAGTTATACAGAAGGCGGATGCCGTCGAGATTCAATTGGGACAGGGCCTGTGGGGACCGGCTCCAGCCGAGCTTCCTCCCCGCCGTTTGGCCCGCAACCCCAAACTGCGTCGCCTTTTAGGAGTAAAGCCGGGGGAAAAAGCGGTAATCCCGCCCCGGCTGTTGGAGGCGGAAACGGATCACGAATTAAAGGAACTGGTTAAAGCCTTAAGGGCGCATGCGGAGGGGGTACCGGTCGGCTTTAAACTGGGTGCCACCCAATGGCTCGAGCGGGAACTGGAGATCCTTGTTCGGGCTAAACCTGATTTCATCGCCATCGATGGGATGGAAGGGGGAACCCACGGTGGTCTAGGTTCCAGTTTGGATGCTTTAGGGACGCCTACCCTGTACGCTTTAGTGCGGGCGCGACAGTTCTTGACCGAAAAAAAATTGACGGGCAAGATCTCCCTTTTGGTCGGTGGTGGGCTCTACACGGGCATGGATTTTCTAAAAGCCCTGGCTTTAGGGGCGGATGCGGTTTTTATCGGGACCATTGCCCTGATTGCGCTGGTCCATACCCAGGCGGTAAAAGTTCTACCGTGGGATCCGCCGACCAAGTTGATCTTTGAAGGTGGACGGCAGAAGGACAAGCTTAATATTGATCAGGGGGCGCAAAGTCTGGCGAATTTCTTAAAAGCCTCAGTGCAGGAGATGCAAGTGGCGGCCTTGTGTTTAGGCAAGGATCACTTGAGTGCGGTGGATAAAGGCGATCTTTCGACGGCCAACCGGGAATTGGCCGCCTATCTGGGGATCAGATGGTGCGGTGACCCAAGCGTGTAGATAGGCGCTTACGTCGATTACCGTCCGCGTCGCAAAGGGGTATGTTTCTTTGCCGGATTGTTGGCAGGAAAACCCTGAACAAAAGCGAAACTAAGAGATTAATGAACGCTTTTAAATTTAAGTTCGGGGAAAAGGATGGGCGCAATGCGGCAAGGAGAACAACGCAGCAGGCTTGGTTGGGTCCTTGTTTTCCTGTGGCTTCTTTTCTTTGTCCCTCCCCTGCCAGCTCAGGAGGAAGCCGAGCTGGAGCGGATCAACCGTTTAATTGAACAGACCAAAAAGCAGCTTTCGACTACAAAAAAGCAGGAGTCTTCGGTCTTAAGCGCTTTAATCACTGCCCAGCAAGAACTCGATCAGATTGAGTTGGAACTGGAAAGGTTAGACCAAAGACGGCGTCTGGTCCAACGGGAGATCGCTAAGTTGGAACGGGAACAGGCCCAGGTGGAACAGGAATTGGCGCGGTTGGATCGCCTCCAACAGGAGCGGGCGGACCAATATAACCGACGCTTGGTTGCCGTCTACAAATATGGCCCGATGAGTTATCTGGAGTTGCTGGTATCGGCGGAGAGTTTTGCTGATTTAATCAGTAAATTTGAGATGGTCGCCTATTTTCTGCGCTCCGATGCGCGTTTGATTGCGGAAGTAAGCGCGATTAAGGAAGAGATCGGTGTCCAACAAAGAACGCTCCAGGAGAAAAGACGGGCCTTGGATCAACAACGGGCGACGGTAATCACCTTGGAAAAAACCACAGCGGAGCAACAAAAACTCAAAACAGCGCTGATCAAAAAGACCGAAGATGAGCTAAATAAGGTTCAGCGGGACCGGAAAAGACTAGAAGCGGCCCTTGATGAGCTGGAGGCCACCTCGCGGGAGATCGAAGCCGAGATTAAACGGCGGCAGCAAAGGGAGGCTCTCGGCACCGGCAACATGATCTGGCCGCTGGCGAAAAAAGGGCGGATCAGTTCGCCTTTTGGCGAACGGATGCACCCGATTCTGAAGCAGAAACGGTTCCACTCCGGAATGGACATTGCCATCCCCACTGGAACCGATGTACTGGCTGCGGACCGGGGACGGGTGATGATCAGTGGTTGGAATGGCGGTTACGGCTACTTTATCGTGATTGATCACGGGAACGGCCTGGCGACGGCATATGCCCATAATTCGCGGCTTTTAGTTAAAGAAGGGGATCTGGTGACCCAAGGACAAGTAATTGCGAAATCCGGAAGCACGGGACTGAGTACCGGCCCCCACCTCCATTTTGAGGTCCGTAAAGACGGGGTTCCCGTTGATCCGGCCGGTTATTTACCAAAATAATGGGAAAAGGTATTCTTCGACCGACCTGTTGTATATGATATATAAATATAAGAACGAGAACGGAGAAGAATGGTGGTGGAAGCAGGATGGGGCTGAAAATGGCGCTTCTTTACGGCGGACAATCAAGTGAACATGAAGTTTCGGTGATGTCGGCTGCTTCCGTAGCTCAGGCGATCCGCGGAAAAATCGAAGTTTTACCGATTGGGATCAGTAAAGAAGGACAGTGGATTCCCGGACTCGCCCCGGAGACACTGGTAAAAAGCGGTTGCTGTGCGGTTAGTGGCGGTCAAAACCCGGAGATTGCCCGGCTTGTACAAAACGACACTGGTTTCTTATTGGGTTACCTGCGCGAGGAGGTTGATCTGGCTTTTCCCCTTCTCCACGGGCCTATGGGTGAAGACGGTACAGTGCAAGGGCTCTTGGAGTTGGCCGGGATCCCGTATATTGGCGGCGGTGTAATGGCCTCGGCGGTTGGCATGGATAAAGAAATTATGAAAGCCCTCTTTAAACACCATGGTCTGCCTGTCGGAGACTATCTGGTTTACCGCCGGCACGAATGGGAGAACGACCAGGAACAGATCTGTACGGCAATCGAAGACCGTCTGGGCTATCCTTGTTTTGTTAAGCCGGCGAATATGGGGTCCAGTGTGGGGATTAGTAAAGTCCATAACCGCATGGAGCTGGAGCAGGCTTTCCTTCTGGCGCTTTCTTTTGACCGTAAAGTGGTGGTTGAGGCCTTTTTAGACGCCTATGAGGTGGAATGCGCGGTTCTCGGTAATGAGGAACCCCGTGCTTCTGTTCCGGGGGAGATCGTTCCCGGCGCTGAATTTTACAGCTATGAAGATAAATACGTGAAAAACGACTCCGAGCTAATTATTCCCGCCCGTTTAACGCCGGAACAGACGGCGCAGGTACAGGACCTGGCGGTACGGGTGTTTAAAGCGATTGATTGTGCGGGGATGGGGCGTGTCGATTTCTTTGTGCTCAAGGAGGACGGACGGATCCTCGTTAATGAGATCAATACGATCCCCGGCTTTACCAAGATCAGCATGTATCCGAAGCTATGGGCCGCCAGTGGCATACCCTATCCGGAGCTCATTGAGCGCCTGGCCCAGTTGGCCTTGGAACGGTTTCGGGACCGGCCCCGCAGTCAAAAAGATTAAGCAGATGGACGGGCAGAGGTAGACCGGATGGTCTACCTTTTTTTTAGGCCAAAAGGATTTGCCGGTTAAATTTTCCGGACTGGAAAAGGGTTTCTACCAAGAAAGAGGAATAAACAGTATAAATAACCTAGAAAAGAGGTGCTGACTATGTTGGTAAAATGGACACCCGAATATGCGGTTGGTGTGGAGGAGATTGACCGCCAACACCAAGAGCTCTTCAGTAGGATCAATGATCTGTTAGAGGCCTGTCAACGCGGGGAAGGGAAGCAAGAGGTCGGTAAGGTGTTATCTTTTTTAGAAGAATATGTAAAGGTCCACTTTGGCACGGAAGAAAAGACCATGCTCGACAATGCTTATCCCGAGTATGCTCAGCACCGGGCACAACACCAAAAGTTTGTTGAGAATTTTAAGGAATTGAAAACGAAGTTTGAAGCCGAGGGCGCCGGAATCTGGCTGATTGCCCAGACCAACCGGGTGGTGGTTGATTGGTTGATTAAACATATTATGATGACCGATACTAAACTAGGGAAATTCTTAAAAGCCAAATAAGGCCGTTGAAAAAGAATCCTTTCCGTGTCGCCAAGGAAAAGAAAGGATCACGGTAGAGGAGTAAAGGGACATAAGGGGGATTGGTGATGCGGATCACCATTGCACAACTGAACCCGGTGGTGGGGGATTTAAGCGGGAATTTAGACCGCATTGAGCAATTATTGACCCAGGAAGGCGCGGGTAGCGATCTCCTGGTCCTGCCGGAACTTTATCTCACCGGTTATCCGCCCTATGGGTTGCTGGAAAAGGAATGGTTCCGGCACCAAATTACCGCGGCGCAGGAGCGTTTACGCGGTTTATCGGCCCGCTACCCGGAGACCGCAATTTTAGTAGGGGCCCCAATGCCAATGGCGACAGGGACTGGAAAGGGTTGGTACAACGCGGCTCTTTTGTACGCCGGAGGGGAGCTTTTGTGGACGCAAGCCAAAGCCACGCTTCCCGCTTATGATCTGTTCAATGAGGCGGCTTATTTTCAACCGGGAGAAGCGGGTCCGGTCGTTACTTTTAACGGGAAACGGATCGGGGTCATCATTGGGGAAGACCTTTGGACGCTGGCGTCTGCCACGGAAGCGGAGCTTGAGCCGTCGCCGTTCCTGTCGGATTTAGCGCCCCAAACCGGCCTCGTTGTTAACCTGGCGGCTTATCCCTATTATTACGGATGGGAGGACAAGCTGTACCGTTTTGGTGCCGCCTGCGCGCAGCGCTTCCGGACCCCTTTCCTCTTTGTCAATCAGGTCGGTGCCAACGAAGAGATGATCTTCAGCGGACAAAGCCTTTTGTTCAGCGGGGATGGGACAACGCGTTATGTGGCTCCTTCCTTTCAGGAAGCGGTAGCGGTGGTTGATCTGGAGGCGGAGGTTTCGTCCGGGGCGGCGTCGGAGGTCCCGTCTCGTCCTCCGGCGCGGCGGATGGTCTACGATGCTTTAGTGCTGGGGATCCGCGACTATGCCCGTAAGACCGGGTTTACGCAAGCCGTTATCGGCCTATCCGGCGGGATTGATTCTGCCCTCGTTTGCTGCCTGGCCGCCGAAGCCCTGGGCCCCGCGAATGTACTGGCGGTGGCGATGCCTTCCCCCTACTCTTCCGTCGGTAGTGTGGAAGACTCCCGGGTCTTGGCGCAAAACTTGGGGATCGACTTGCAGGTGATCCCCATTACTTCCTTTTTCCAGAGCTTTCTGACGGGATTGCGGCCGTACATTGGCCACCAAAATGGCGCGCATGACACCACGGAAGAGAATTTACAAGCCCGGATTCGGGCCAACATTTTACTGGCGTTATCCAATAAATACGGTTATCTGGTACTGAGTGCTGGTAACAAAAGCGAATTGATGGTGGGTTATTCCACGCTGAACGGGGTTGATATGAGCGGCGGACTTGCGGTCATCGCCGATGTGCCCAAAACCATGGTTTACGAATTGGCCAAGGAAGCCAACCGGGAGCGGGAAGTGATTCCGGCGGAGATCATCAGGAAACCACCTTCGGCCGAGTTGCGTCCGGACCAATTGGATGAGGATACCCTCCCCCCCTACCCCATCCTCGATCGAGTTTTAGCATTATATCTCGATGAGAACTGGACACCGGCGGAGATCAAGGCGGCCGGTTTTAGGGCCGAGATAGTCGATTGGGTGATCAAGGCGGTCCACCGTAGTGAATATAAACGGCGGCAGACGGCACCTGCTCTGCGGGTGACGACGAATCCGTTGGGACCCAAACCACGGCTGCCGGTTGCGGGAAAACTCGAAATCTAAAGGGCGACCTACCCCCTTGACAAAACGGAGAATGTCGTCTATTATATACCGTAGGGGGTATAGTAAGGAGGTGGAATGATGGCCCAGCATGGGGCTGAACATATTGGCCAGATTTCCGGAGATATTAAAGAAGACCTCTTAAAACGTCTGCGCCGGATTGAAGGCCAGGTGCGGGGGTTGCAACGGATGATTGAAGAAGACCGTCCCTGCCAGGAAGTGGTTTACCAGGCGGCTGCGGTGAAAGCAGCGGTGGTGCAAGTGGCAATGACGATCTTAAGCAATCAACTGGCAACCTGTCTCGCGCAGGAAGTGGCTGAAGGGGGTAATCCGGAGGCGGCGATGAAGCGTTTTACCGATATCTTTAAGAAATTTTATTAATTTGAGGAGGGACAATAAGATGGCTTTGACATTAAACCAGGACAATTTTAAAGCGGAAGTGCTCGACTATCAGGGCGTAGCGATGGTTGATTTTTGGGCACCTTGGTGCGGTCCGTGCCGGATGGTGGCACCGATCATCGATCAGTTGGCCGAAGAGTATGCGGGAAAAGTTAAGATCGGGAAAGTAAACACCGATGAAAACTTGGCCCTTTCCACCGAGTATCAGATCATGACGATCCCAACCATGCTTGTCTTTAAAGATGGTAAAGTGGTGGATACCATCAACGGCGCACTCCCAAAACAGCGGATTGCGGCCGTGCTTGATAAATGGATTTAAGAAAAAAAGGCTGGTGGCGAAGGGCCACCGCCTTTTTTTTTGAAGAAATGCGTTTGCGCCTCTTTAGCGGAGGATTTCGGTTACGGAGAAGCGTCTTTTAGAAGAGACCACGGATTTGTTGAAAGAGCCAGGAAAAGAAGGCGCGGATCTGTTGGAAGATGAGCCGGAAAAGGCCGGCTTTTTCCACCTCTGTAGTGGTCACAAGGGCGACACTCTCCCGCAAGGGCCCATCGGCGGTCAGAAATTCGTATTGCGCTGAACCCGTATAGGTGGCGACTAACCTTCCGACTTGGTGGTCTTTGGCCACCGGGGCCGTTAATTTTTCCGTCTCCAGTTGCACTTGGGGTTGGTAGAGATCGGCTTCACCTCGTCGGATGAGGATTGTTAAGGGTTTGGCGGTCGCGATGCCCACCCGGTTGGCTTTGCCCTTTTGGACCGGGAGATCGGGCTGTTCCGGATCCTGATAGCCCGCGGGAACGAGCTCCTTCCGCTCAAAGTTGTGAAACCCGTAATCCAGCAGTTTTTTTGTTTCCTGGAAACGGGCGGCGTAGGAGCGGCCTTTCATCACCACCGAGATGAGGCGGAGATTATTCCGCTCTGCGGTGGCGGTGAAGCAGTAGCCCGCGAGTGCCGTCGAGCCGGTTTTTAACCCGTCGACCCCTTCGTAACCGTAAACCAGTTCCGGTAACATCCAGTTCCAGTTGTCCATTCTAATCGCATCGACCGTGTCGGGACGGAAGGTTTTCCGGGGGATGCTGGCGATGGTCAGGACTTCCGGATAATCTTGGAGGATGCGCAGGGCCATCAGTGCCGTATCTTTGGCGGATGCTAAATTTTCCGCATCGGCTGTTCCGGCCGGATGCATTCCGAATAAATCCTTGTTGTTTAATCCGGTGGAATTGACAAAGGTGTAATTCTCCATCCCCAGTTCCTTTGCTTTGGCGTTCATCAAACGCACAAACTCGGTTTCGCTACCCGCCAGTACTTCCGCCAGGGCGATGGTTGCACCGTTGGCCGAATAGATGGCCATTGCTTCGTAGAGTTCGCGGATGGTATAATGCTCGTCGCGGCGTAGCGGAACATTGGAAAGGGAGAGATTCTGGGAAACGCGGTGTGCATACTCGCTGATGCTGGTCGTATCTTCCCAGGAAATTTGCTGGTTGTTAATGGCTTCTAAAATTAAATATTCGGTCAGGATCTTGGACATGCTGGCCATCGCTAAAGGTTGGTCCGCGTTTTTTTGGTAGAGAACCTTTCCGGTATCAGCGTCGATCAAGACCGCGGCCTCAACCTGCAGCCGGAGCGGATCCGCACTCTGGGCAAAGGTCGATGAGGCCGAAAAAACAAGTAATGTTCCGACAAGCAAGAGCAAAGCCCACCGTTGATTTCGTGTGTTCCACACCTTTAATCACCCCCCTGTGATTAACGCCTATTATGCTCTTAATTTGGTTTAATTTACATTACAATCATTATAACATAACAAAGGACCGTTATTTCGAGATTATACAACTTCTTCTATACGGAGTGAATTCGACTGCACAAAGCAGCGCGTTGTCTTTGCAGTATTCTTTGATAGGCGCCCACGCTGGCTACCGCTTGCCTAACGAAGGGTGTAAACTTTGAGCCAGGTGGGCGACACTTTATTCGTTTTTGGCCTGTTCGCGTTCGCGAAACAGCAAGGAAAGGCAATAGAGCCCAGCCAGACCAACTAGGGAGTAGATGATCCGGCTTACCATGGA
>Ga0209537_1005453_pt1 | contig 10099 bp, 9 predicted proteins | sample BioPla4DNA1_FD_187698 | JGI IMG/M metagenome (GOLD analysis project Ga0209537, IMG submission 187698) | Biogas fermentation microbial communities from Germany - Plant 4 DNA1 (SPAdes) (version 2) | ecosystem: Engineered > Bioreactor > Anaerobic > Digestate | place: Bielefeld, North...
CCGATATGAACGGCGCATTTTCTGAAGGATGATTCGATGATCTCCTTCAAGTAATCCAGATCTTTGACAAACGTTGCCGACACGATACGTTTGATGCTCTTTTTAGATGTATTCGATGGGATTGGGACCCGGCGAGTATGGAGGGAGGTAGACCAGCTCGATCTGTTCTTTACGGGCAAATTCTCCGGTCTCGGTGGCGTGATGTGACCGGAAAATTATCCAGGATGATCAGGAGATCCTTTCCCGGATTTCTCTCACGGATTTGTGCGAGGAATGCACAAACATCCTCATTCCGGGGGTGCTCCCAAAAGTCCACCACTGAGGTTCCGTTTAGCGCATAAAAGCTGAAGGTGTTTGCCCGCATCCTGGTGGTGTTCTTTGTTATAGTCGGTCATGTGAATGACCAGAGTCTCTGGCTGTTCGCCGTAGTCTGAGGAGAGGTCTCGTCCAGGAATCCAATCACAGTATCACCGGTCACTGGTGGGAGTTTTTTAGGAGGTCATCCAATCCCCACCAACCTCCGCAAAGACGTGCAAAGAAAGGGAAAGGGTGTGAAGAGCGAGAAGCCATTTCGTATCGATCCACTCCCCGGGCTCCTGTACCATCGAGATTTTTCCCGGGTGAAGATAGTGTCAGGTCGGTGTGATATATGTCACGAAAGGGCAGCGGTCTTCCGGTGTGTGTAGATATGCGAGACCTGCTATGCAAGGATAGTGAGGGAGTGGAAATGACCGGAAACGGCATTCACTGAAACCTCTGGTTGTGGAAATCGCCCCACAACGTTCAAATACTTTGCATGCGATGAAACATCTAGTTTACAAGAAAGTAAATTATAATATATCTGTAAACTTCCTATGGCAAAACAGGTTAGCATTGGTGAGCGGGTCAAACTGGCCCGGATGAGTGCAGGGCTCAGCCAGCGGCAGCTCGGGAAAGAGATGGGGATGAGTGCAATGGCGATCTCCAAGTACGAGACCGGTGAGGTGGTTCCCAATTCCCGCGTCCTCATCCAACTGAGCCAGATCCTCCATGTCCCGCTGGACTTCTTCTTCCGCTCCATCGAGGTGACCTTGTCGGAGCCCCAGTACCGGTGCCGGAAGGCGCTGAAGAAAAGCGAAGAGAAGATGATACTCAGCAAGACCCGGGACTGGCTTGAACGGTATCTTGAGGTCGAGGTAATTACTGGCGAGTCGAAACCACTGGACCTCCCTTCCGGGGAGCGCTGCGTGGTCTCGTCCCTCCCGGATGTGGAGGACGCAGCCCAGTATGTCCGAGACTGCTGGAACCTGGGGCTCGATCCTATTGAGAATGTCATGGATGTCCTGGAGCAGCACGGGATCAAGGTCGGCCTTGTAGAAGCGAGCGAGGCCTTTGATGCCCTGACGTTCTATTACGATGATCGGATGCCGGTCATTGTCATCAACCGCGTGATGTCCGGGGATCGCCAGCGGTTCAACCTCGCCCATGAGCTCGGGCATCTCCTCCTTCGCTGTGAAGGGGATATCGACCCTGAAAAGGCAATGCAGCGGTTCGCCGGTGCATTCCTCGTCCCCAAAGCGATGGCGTTCATGGAGGTTGGCGAACAGCGGAACACGCTGGACCTGAACGAGCTGCATGTCCTCAAGCAGAAGTACGGCATGAGCATGGCCGCGTGGATCTTCCGGGCAACCGACCTTGGCATCCTTGCTCCTGAAACGGCCCGGCGTTACTGGATGTATTTCAAAAAGAAGGGGTATCACAAGGAAGAACCGTTTGAACCTGTCCCGTCCGAGAAACCGACTCACATGGTGCTGCTCACCCTCCGGGCCTTTTCGGAAAAACGCATCACCATGTCACGGCTGAAGGAACTCCTCGGCAATGACAGTGAACAATTGAGTGAGTTGAGGTTGCTTGGTTCAGCATGAGTGAGCATCCTTGATGCAAACGTGATCTTCGATCTCAACGCGGGAGATATCCTTGGGTACCCATGCTCCCTCCCCTATATCCTTCATACAACCGATTTTGTCCTTGCTGAGATTGAGTCCATCTCCCTGGCCGAACTGGAAAGGTGCGGCCTCACCCTCGTAGAATTGTCATCAGACCTGGTGGTTGAGGTACACCAACTCCGTCCCCAGCACCTTGCCCTTTCCCTTGCGGATCTCTCGGTGTTCGTTTATGCACGCCATTCCGGGCACATGGTCCTTACCGGGGACGGTCTGCTCCGGACGTTTGCCAAGGAATCAGGGATCGATGTCCACGGAACGTTGTGGCTCCTGGACATGCTCGTGGGGCAGGGGATACTGACGAGACCGAACGCCATCCAGGCCCTGCAGAGGATGACGGAGCAGAAACGACGGCTTCCAAGAGAGGAAGTGCAAAAAAGGATCAGGGAATGGGGGAAGGAATAACCATGGTTTACCCACAAACCTCCTTTTACCTTCTCCGGCTCATACCGTAAAGTTATCTCCCAGGTCCTCCCGCCTTCAGATGGGAGAACTCTACCAGTCGCATCTGATCGAACTTCCGGAGGTTCTCATAGAACCCGGTATACCTGATTTTTTCGCTGTCGCTGATTCAAAGGAGGATTACGATTAACTCCCGCTATTCACACACCCCTGACCAATTTCCTGTGAGTTCTTCAGATTCGGCTGTATATTAGGTTGCAACAGACCCAAAACTCCCTTAATTTCTCTCCTTTTCTCTACTTTGAGAGAACTACTGCTAGGACGATAATTTGTCGAGGGTCAATAGTTGGTTTAACTTGCGGGGGTGAAGGGGGCGGAGCGGGAAGTCCCCACCCTTTAGGCCGGGGATGAAAGTGGAGCCGCCCTTCGTCATATTCCTGGAGAGTTTTACCAAAAACCATGTATTACTATAATCCCAAACTCCCGGAAAATTTAGGCGCATCATTGCACCAATTTTACGATAAATCCCTTTTCTCCCGGAAATGCCCCTGTAACACTATTAGAATCGAAAGGTCGAATGAATTGCAGCGCCTAAAAATGTATAGGCACATTATACCTTAGCAACCTGAGCATAAAAGAGGGAGATGAAGCGAATAGTGGTGAAAGGAGCCACTACCGTGAGAATAGTCTGCCCCGTGCGCCTAAAAAGTGCGGGAGTTAAGGATAGATATAACATGCCGGGATCCTGATTAATCGAGATACTGCGTGTGATGCAGCGTGTCACGACCACTCCGGATATAATCCCTATACATTCACGTCATCATTCTCTTTCGTGCCCGGCACCGGAGTCAACGGAACTTTAATGATACGAGAGTTTAATGTAACAGACTGGAAACAGCCCGTGTAGAATGAAAATAATCCTGGTGGACAAAAAAGTTTAAAATTTAGCCTTTTTTGAATTTCCACCTGATTGATGCTCAGGAGTTGACATATATGACTGAAAACAAAAGCCCGGCAATGGGCAAAGGAAATCCAATGATGAGGGGGAAAGGAAGAACGATACAGGACTGGTGGCCAAACCAGCTGAACCTGAAGGTTCTGCACCAGCACTCTGAAAAGTCAAATCCGATGGGCAGGGATTTCAACTACGCCGAAGAGTTCAAAAAACTCGACCTGAAGGCCGTCAAGGCAGATCTGAAGTCACTGATGACCGAATCAAAGGAGTGGTGGCCAGCGGATTTCGGCCATTACGGCCCCTTAATGATCCGCATGGCATGGCACAGTGCGGGCACCTATCGCATCGGCGATGGCCGTGGCGGCGCCGGATCCTGCCAGCAGCGGTTTCCGCCTCTCAGCAGCTGGCCCGACAACATAAATCTCGACAAGGCACGCCGGCTTCTCTGGCCGATAAAACAGAAGTACGGCAGGAAGATTTCATGGGCCGATCTCCTGATTCTTTCGGGAAACGTTGCCCTGGAATCAATGGGATTCAAAACATTTGGTTTTGGCGGGGGCCGCGAAGATGTCTGGGAGCCTGAAGAAGAGGTCTACTGGGGATCTGAGAGTGAGTGGCTGGGTGACAAGCGCTATTCCGGAGACCGGGACCTCGAAAACCCGCTTGCGGCCGTGCAGATGGGGCTGATCTACGTCAATCCCGAAGGCCCAAACGGCAACCCCGATCCTGTTGCAGCAGCAAAGGATATACGCGAAACATTTGCCCGTATGGGGATGAATGACGAAGAGACCGTCGCACTCATTGCCGGAGGGCACAGCTTTGGAAAATGCCACGGTGCCGGTCCTGCAACCCATGTCGGCCCCGAGCCCGAAGCCGCACCTATCGAGGAGCAGGGGCTCGGCTGGAAGAGCAGTTTTGGCACCGGGAAAGGCGGCGACACCATCTCAAGCGGCCTTGAGGTCACCTGGACCAATACGCCGACGAAGTGGAGCAACAACTTCCTCAGGATACTCTTCGCTCACGAATGGGAACTGACAAAGAGCCCGGCCGGCGCTCACCAGTGGAAGCCAAAGGGCGACGGGGGCGCCGGCACAGTGCCGGATGCCCACGACCCGACAAAGCGGCATGCACCTTCCATGCTGACAACCGATCTCTCCCTCCGCTTCGATCCCGTCTATGAAAAGATCTCACGCCGCTTCCTGGAGAATCCCGATCAGCTCACCGAGGCATTCTCTCATGCATGGTTCAAGCTGACACACCGCGACATGGGCCCCCGCTCACGCTATCTCGGCCCCGAGGTGCCTAAAGAAGATCTGATCTGGCAGGACCCAATCCCGGCAGTTGATCATGAACTGATTGATGCAAACGATATCACCTCCCTCAAGGAGAAGATTCTCGCTTCAGGGCTGTCGGTTTCAGACCTGGTTACAACCGCATGGGCATCGGCTTCCACCTTCCGTGGCGGAGATAAACGCGGCGGAGCAAATGGCGCACGAATCCGCCTTTCGCCGCAGAAAGACTGGGAAGTCAACGAGCCCGCCCGCCTGGCAAAGGTACTGAAAACCTTAACAGAGATACAGGCAGCATTCAACAGTACGCAGAAAGGCGGGAAGAAGATCTCACTTGCCGATCTGATCGTGCTTGCCGGGTGTGCCGGTGTCGAGAAGGCTGCGAAGAATGCGGGGCACACCGTGACGGTTCCCTTCTCGCCGGGACGGACTGACGCCTCGCAGGAGCAGACCGATGTGGAATCCTTCACTGTCCTTGAGCCGAAGGCTGATGGCTTCCGCAACTACCAGAAGACCCGCTATGCCGTATCCGCAGAAGAGATGCTTGTTGACAAAGCGCAACTCCTGACCCTGACTGCGCCCGAGATGACGGTGCTTGTCGGCGGCATGCGTGTGCTGAACGCAAATGTCGGACAGACACAACACGGCGTCTTCACAAAAAAACCGGAAGCGCTCACCAACGATTTCTTCGTGAACCTGCTTGACATGAAGACCGAGTGGAAACCGGCCTCGGGCGACGCAGATATCTTTGAAGGCCGCGACCGCAAAACAGGCGAACCCAGGTGGACCGGCACCCGTGTCGATCTCATCTTCGGATCAAATGCCCAGCTCCGGGCACTGGCTGAGGTGTATGCAGCAGCAGATGCAGGGGAGAAGTTTGTCCTGGACTTTGTGGCAGCATGGGTAAAAGTGATGGATCTGGATCGGTTCGATCTTGCGAGAACGGCGTAGAGGTATTGAGGACAGGAGAGCCTTTAGGGGAGATGGATCAGGAACCCATCTTCCCCAATATAAAAGACTCTTCTCCAAAATTCTGATCCCCAGGTTTTTACTGAATTCTTAGGAACATGGCATTGATCCCATAAGAGATCCTGATGCAACAACCGGATCATTGGGAGTGATTGAAGCAGGTGCGGCGCGGGTATCGGGGGGCGGGTCAGCGAGGGATCTGGCTGACAGAGCTGATAAACCCTTGCTCATCAGAGCAACCTGGGATGAGGGAGGGATCTGCGTGGTCGCTGAAAGTTGCCATCAAACCAGTGAGGCTGTTGGATTGATGGCCTCGGCTCGAGGCCATCAAATCAACGATCTGGCTTATAAACTCTTCTCTCTTTTCCGGTAGTATGCGCGCCTCTGGCGCACCTTGCCAGTTTATCTGGTTTTTACCGGAGATTTACCAGGTCTGCTAATTTTTTTGCGCCTCGGTAAGAGCTGTTCCGTCAGGTATATATACCTGGCCCCAAAATGGCTCATGGCCTTTAACACCGAGTTTTTGGCAAAAGACGACGGATTTGAAGAGATTGAACCAGGGTTCTCTCTCACGGAGTTCCTCAGTTCGCCCTATCTGGACACCATTGCACAGACTATTGAACGAGAATACTACTCCAGACAGGTCTCTCGGTTCCATTATCCGGTTAGTCTTATGATCAAACTACTTGTCATCAAGTGTTTCAGGAAACAGTCCTATGTCCGGACAGTTCGTCTCCTGACAGAGGATGATTGTTTCAACCTTGGTGCAGAGAAGACTGAAGCAGGGTATCTATTGCCCAATCCTGCAACACTCCACAGTTTTGTGAAATATCGTCTCGGCGTCGAAGGTGTGGAACGGCTCATGCATCTTGTAGGTGAGGCAATTGTTCTCTGGGCACAGGAGGAGAGGGTTGGGATCATCGATTCAACTCCAATCGAAGCATCCCGGTATGACAGATATGCTCTTTTTCACCCGCATTACCAGGTTAAGATGGATAAAGCCCATATCTTCCATCTCGGACCATACCCACTCACCATGGTCTACTCGAATGGGACTGATGCGGATTTAACCCACCTTTTTCCACTTATCGAGAGAGTGGAGGCGCTGAAACCCAAACTCAGTCTTGTGCTGCTTGATACCGGATACGACTCATACGAGGCACATGCACACCTCTGGTATCATCTGAATGCTCGACCCTGTATTGATACCCGGGATGGGGCAGTTATCCAGGAAGAAGGGACGGAACCACGCATCCGGCATTGGGTCAACAAACTCTGGAGAGCAGGGGGAGATATCCATGCTCCCCTGACTCAACAGTTGCGATTCCTATACCAGCATGGAAGAGTTGAACAGGTCGGGATGCATTTGCGAAACAAGAATCTTCTCGACCCGGAATTCCCAACTCTCATACAAAGCCGCGGTGAGTGTGAACGGATACATGGCCGGATTAAGGCTTCTGTAACCTTTCACCTCAAAGGGATCCGACATGAGAGCCGGAAACTCTATATGACTCTCAACTTCGTTGCATATCAAATTCTCCTTCTGTTCGGGTTGCGCGCGGGACTGAAGAATCCAACGCACCTGAGTGCACTGGTCTGAGGGAATCTGATACTCAGTCGGAGTTGAGGGAACTTTCCCCCCCCGAAATATGGGGGGACATGATGAGCGGGAGCTGTCTTCAGTTTTCCAGGTTCTGCCACAATTTGCTCTCAAGGCTCGAGGTATCGTCTCTATGAGAGGGTGGAAGATGAGGTGGAGGATTCTAATTATGCAGAGTGAGGGGGATGAAGGAGGGATCTGCGTGGTCGCTGAAAGTTGCCATCAAACCAGTGAGGCTGTTGGATTGATGGCCTCGGCTCATCGGTGGCGTGATGTGATTAAGTTTATACTGACCTATCGATATACCCTGATCCCGTTAGAGTCAGGGTTGTCAGATTTCCAGACGATTCTTTACACTACCAACGGGTGAACCTACAAAGGGAGTTCCTATGAGTGATACATGGGAAAATCTATGGTGAACTACCACGCGCCTCGGGCGTGGCTTCCTGCTTCATCCTCCTCCCCACCGGGAGCGAGTCCACAGGCTCAACGGTGCGTCCCGCACCTGATACCCCGACAAGATTCTGTTCTTGCAGGGCGAACTTCTTGATATTGATCGCCGCATTGATATCGCGGTCGTGATGAGTATCACAGACCGGGCAGACCCATTCCCTGTCAGAGAGGGCAAGATCCCGCTCGAGATATCCACAATTATTACATATCTTTGAGGATGGATCGAACCGCCCGATCTTCAGGAGCGTCTTCCCATACTTTCGACATTTGTAATCCAGCATCGTAAAGAACGTGCTCCACGATACATCTCCAATCCCCTGTGCCAGACAATGGTTCTTCATCATCCCGCCAACATTCAACAACTCCACTGCAATAGCTTGGTTCTCGCTCACAACTCGAAAAGAGATTTTGTGCAGGAAATCGTTTCTTTGGTTGGCGACTTTTTCATGGCACCGGGCAAGTTTCCGGATCGCCTTCTCTTGGTTCTTTGACCCCTTCTTCTTCCGTGACACTCGCCTTTGCAACACTTTCAACCGCTGGAGGGAGGTCTTCAGGTATCGGGGGTTCTCAATCTTCTCTCCAGTGGAGAAGGTTGCGAAGTCGGTTAAGCCAACATCAATCCCGACCGTCGTGTCAGATGTGAACGGTACAGGTTTAGGCTCAGGTTCCTCGTCGTCGACAAGGATGCTGACAAACCATTTTCCCGTCGATGTTACAGACACCGTGGCATACTTCATCTTCCCGGTGAAGATTCGGTGGAAGACGGTCTTAACCTCACCGATCTTAGGGAATTTGATCGTCCTCTAGTCAAAATTCACATGGTAATGTTGTGGTACCTGAAAAGACCGTACAGGGTTCTTCTTTGACTTGAACCGGGGGAATTCCTTCTTCTCCCTGAAGAACCGGGTGAAAGCGTTGTCGAGGTTCTTGTTTGCACTCTGGAGCGACTGCGAGTTGACTTCCTTGAGCCACGGATATTCTTCCTTGAGGGCAGGAAGACGATTGTTCAAGTCGAAGCAAGAGAGTTTTTGGCCATCTTGTTCGTATGCTTTGATCTTCTGTTCCAGAGAATGGTTGTACACAAACCGACAGGCATGGATGTGCTTCATGAGGAGCGTGACTTGCTCTCTTGAAGGATACATCCGATACTTGTAGGCTTGGAGCATACAAGTAATATTAAGCGTTATAATAAGATAGAGTTTTCTGTAATCTCCGGATCTATATCAGAAGGGCGGCTCCGCTTTCATCTCCGGTCTGAAGACCGGGGTCTTCCTGCTCCGCCCCCTTCACCCCCTGCAAGATAAAACGACCAGAGACTGCAATTGTATTCGCTCATTCGATTTTGACCAGGGCGTATAAAGAAAAGCTCATTCGTTTTTGCCCACCCCCAACCAACATCCTCCTCATGCAACCCGCGTGAGGAGGTAACGGAGAGGTGTATTCCATGGCAACCGTCAAAAAACTACTTGAATCCTATGAGCGAACGGGCTCGTATCGCAGGACAGCCCGTGAAATGGGTATCGCGCATAACACCGTCCGGAAGTATGTTCTCCGCGCTCAGGCTGCCCGGGAAGGCGTGATAGAAGAGATCGTACCCCGTGACCGGGAGATCCACCAACCCAGTCGCGTCGTCACGCCGGAAATCCGAGGAATGATCCATCGTATCCTTGAAAAAAATCGCAAGAAACCAAAGAAGCAGCGGTGCAATGGGTAACGTCTCAGATCTTCTGTAATTTGTCTGAGCCCTGTCTCCTTGTTTGATCATTCCCCCTCCATCGTCAAATATTTTCTGCCGGTAACCCACTCCTCATTGATGTCCATCAGGATGGATCCTGCCAGCCGGAGAAGGGATTCCTCGTTCGGGAACACGCCTACAACCTTGGTTCTCCGTTTCAGTTCCCTATTGACTCGTTCCATCACGTTTGTCGTTCTGAGCCGTTTCCAGTGCTCTTTCGGGAACGCCGTGTAACTCATGAGCCCGGGGAGGAATCGCTCGATGGTATTGCCCGCTTTCCGATATCCTCGTTCGTCCAGATCATCTGCAAGCTGCCGAAGTCTCTTCTCGTTCCCATAGGCCTCCTTCAAGGATTCAGCAACTTCTTTCTGATGTTTCCGGGGAATATTCCTCAAGACGGCCCGGGTACAATGCACCTGACACATCTGCCAGGATGCCCCTAGGAAGGCGGCTTCCGCCGCCTTCTGGATGCCGGTATGACCATCGGAGATGACCAGTTGAACCCCGGTGAGTCCCCGTTCTTTGAGGTCTTCGAAGAGTCCCGACCAGAACTCTTCATTCTCACAATCTGTGATTCTTGCGCCGAGGATCTCCCGGTAACCATCCTCGCGCACTCCGGCGACCACCAGGACCGCCTTGGTGACGTACCGTGCTCCGTCCCGGATTTTGTAGTAGGAAGCATCCACGAAGAGATACGGGATAGCCTGTTCGATC
>Ga0209537_1005454_pt1 | contig 10095 bp, 11 predicted proteins | sample BioPla4DNA1_FD_187698 | JGI IMG/M metagenome (GOLD analysis project Ga0209537, IMG submission 187698) | Biogas fermentation microbial communities from Germany - Plant 4 DNA1 (SPAdes) (version 2) | ecosystem: Engineered > Bioreactor > Anaerobic > Digestate | place: Bielefeld, North...
AATAGGCGAAACTGGCGTTGATCCGCGCATCCAGACCCCCACCACGCTCCCTTATAGAGCGCCTCCGCCGGCAGGGGATCCCGCGCGCGGGTAGAGAGGGATCACCGGGGCACCGAGGGGATGGCCGCCTGGTGGAAGATGCCATCCGCGCCGGGGAAGGTCTCCATGAGCAGGTCGAGGTCGGTGATGCTCCCCTCGATGAACGTCATCCGGGGTGGTCGAGGAGGTGCTTGATGGCCACCCGCCGGCCGGTGGCGAGGTTGTCGATGATGACGACGTCGTGATCGCGTGCTAACGTGTCTGCAAGGTTCGAGCCAGGCCGGCCCCGCCGGTGACGATGTAGCGCATGAAGAGATTATGGCGGTGGAGGCGTTTAGGGGTTTCTGAATGGAGCTGGGCCAGTTGTCTTCCAGAGGCCGGGATGGTCCCGAAAAACCGCATCGGGGTTTCCTTTAAAGTGGCCTCAGAGCATTCTCTTGTTCGATAGAAGGTAAGGAGAACAATGACTCCAGTGCCTCATTGGGTGATGCAGAGTGAATGATATTCACTTTCACACCGCGCGGCGATCATTTATATTTCCAAATACATATAAGTACCCCGTAGAATTTAGTTAGAAGAGGTGAATTAATTGAAAGATCATTCAATAACCTATTTCCCGGTTGGAAATGGCGATACTACGCTAATTAGTCTCTCCGATGGCACTAATATCCTTATAGATTGCAATATCACCAGAAACTCCAAGAACGGCAACGAAAAGGAGAGTTACTCCGTACATGAGCATCTCTTGGAGGAGATGGGGAAGGACGGGAGTAGCAATCCGCATCTAGATGCCTTCATATTGACACATCCTGACGAGGATCACTGCAGAGGGTTTTCTGCTACATTCTACAGCGGTGATCCCTCCGGGTACGGTCAGCCTCACAGAAAAGATGGCTTAATCATCATCGATGAACTCTGGTTTACGCCGAGGATCTTCCCCTCTAACGATGACGAACTCTCTGAATCTGCCAGAGATTTCCGTAAAGAGGCTGAGAGGAGAATGAAACTCTACAGGGCAGGTGATCCGAAGTCTAAAGAACCCGGCAACCGGCTCAGGATCATTGGATACTCCGACAATCCGGAAATGAAGGGATTGGAGAGCATCCTTACAGTGCCCGGGAACGCGATAAATCTGATCAATGGCAGCCTAAAGTCAGATTTCTCTCTCTTCATTCACGCTCCATTCAAGAAGAATACTGGTTCGGAGGAGAGTGAGAGGAATAATACAAGTGTGGTTTTCCAGGCCCGCTTTAATATGCCAGGTGCAGAGAACGCCGGGCTCGCGTTCTTCGGCGGAGACGCAGATTGTGGTATTTTTAGAAAGATCGTTGAGAAGAGCAAAGAGGAGGATCTGCAGTGGGATCTCTTCTTAGCGCCCCATCACTGCTCATGGACTTTCTTCAATGAGCAGTCGTATGAAGACGACCCTACACCCGAGGAGACCTCCATCGAGTTCCTGGAGATGCACAGAAAGGGCGCTTATATTGTCGCTTCGTGCAAACCCGTGGTCAAGGGCGGCGAGAGCCCCCCGAGTTATCAGGCTGCAAAAGAGTACAAGAAGCAGGTTGGGGAAGAAAAATTCCTGGTCACGATGGATCACCCGAACGACAAAGAACCTCTGCCCATCCACTTTATAATTACCCGAATGGGCCCGCAGAAAAAGGACAGTTCGTCGGCGAACGCCATTAGATCATCGGCAGCGGTAGGTGCAGTTGTAAGGACCCCACAGACCTATGGCTGATACTCTTTTTACATCGGGGCTAAAGCCACTCAAAGACAAGAATCTCCCCAAGGGTATTCGGTCCGCTCTCAAAGAATTAAGACCGAGATTCTCCACCCAGGATATTCAGGCATATCGCTGGAATGATCACTTCATTGCAGTCCCTCTTGAAGTGCAGGTCAACCTCCCAACGAGGGGTACAGTAGGTGACGTGGATATCAGAAGCAGAGAACCAATCATCCTGGTTTTTAATAAAAATCGGTATCCCCTGCAGGCACCTTTGGTTTTTTCAAACAGGTTGGGCTTCCCTAAGGACAGACTGCCACATCTGAATCCTCGCCCGAAGGACCTCCCTGCGAACTTTTGTTTATACCGTGGGAGCCTGGATGCCTGGTTCTTAGAACATTCGCTGATCGAGTTGGTAGATAAAGCGAAATCCTGGTTGGAAGATGCAGCAGGCGGAAACCTGATGAGAGACTCTGATCGGTTTGAGGTAACACGTATCGACGATATGTACGGTTTTAATACCTTTGAATATTCGAAATTCGAATCCTTTGTCAGAGAATTCTGGAAGAACCGCGGTGGTTGTGGTGGTTTCAAATTCTTACGGTACCAGGTGCCAGATCTGGATCCGCAACTCGAAGAGAAAGGGTATACGATTAATTTTGAGTGTCAGGTATCTGAAGAAAATATAGGGGCCGATACCGAAAGCGTCAGAAAATTAAATCTATTAATAGACGAATATAGTGTTACCCTCCCCCGTGCGCGGTTGTTATCATCTAGTGGAGGGTATCGCTCATATGGGCTTTTGATATGGTCAGATAATGACAATGTTTCAGGTCGGTATATGGGCACCCTCCCGAACACCCTGGACGAATTCATCAGGTTCGCTGACTGTTTCGGCCTGAACATAACCGAACCTCTCAATGCCTTCTTTTCAAAAGGGCTTAATCTCTCAAATTGTGTTCCTGTGACTATTGCAATTCAGCGTCCACAAAAGTTGATGAATCGTGACTCTGAGATCGAACTCCTGTCGTTTTTGCTTAAATTTCCGGAAGGGAAGATCGAGGACATCAACCTGGTAAAAAAAGAGACGATCGTTAAAGTCTTGGGTCACGTGAATCCGCTGACTGTACATAGAGCAAGAGAGATCTCCGGCTCTCATGGGGATGCAGATTATGGAAGGGTACTCTTCCTTGGCTGCGGTGCGGTAGGCTCAAAGATGATCTTACACTTCGCAAGAAGCGGCCATGTCAATTGCTCGATCGTTGACACCGACGTTATTTCCTCACACAACCTTGTAAGGCACGGTCTTCTCCGTGAGAGTGTAGGACGGAACAAAGCGGTAGCCATGAGTGAGACGATAAAGGGAATATTCTCTGCAGACAGCGACCCCACGCACGTTGAACCGATACAGAAGGATGCTATCGACTTGCTGTTGAATGAAAAGGCCTTCCCATTCAAAAAATACCAGTGGATAATTGACGCTTCGGCCTCTCCTGTCGTCCAGCGCGCGTTGACAGTAGCAAAACTACCCGAGTCACTTCACTGCTGCCGGTGCGAGATCGCTTATAGCGGTAAACTTGGCTTCATGAGTATTGAGGGATCTGGAAGGAGACCCAGACTTGATGATATACAGGCGTTTGTTTTTGATAAAGCCATTGAATCAGACGAAATCTCGAAATGGTTGCAGGCGAACAGGGATGAAAGGGAGAGCGAGCTTGGCTCGAGGCTACAGGAAGTAAGCATTGGGGTCAGCTGCAGCTCAGAGACGATGAGGCTCTCTGACGAGATAGTATCCCTGCACAGCGCAGCATTTACTGCAGGATTTAAGAAGATCGCAAAAGAAGACGATTTCGACGAGGGTTATGTCCAGATCAACTGTTATGACGAGTCGAAAGAATCACCGTTCTATTACAGTCACTTTAGGGTCCCCCGGACGGTCACTTTAAATGGTAGGAATAAATCAACATGGGAAGTTCGGCTAATTGGCGATACCGAGAAGACGCTAAGAGGATTATATTCCTCGGCAAAACCGAATGAAACTGGTGGCATACTTGTAGGATTTGTCGATTGGCATAGAGAGGCGGTCTATATCACGCGTGCCCTCAAACCCCCATCTGACAGTAGTTCTTCACCATTCGCGTTCGTAAGAGGTATCTCTGATGTACCTGACGAAGTCGAGCACATACACGAGAGAACAGGCGCCATGCTTGGATATATCGGGGAGTGGCATACCCATCCGGGCGGAGAGCCGCAACCCAGTCCTCGGGATCTCTCTACTGTTGGAATGATAAAGCCTAATCTGGATAAAGCGCGGTTGCCGGCTCTCCTTCTGATCGTTACTGAAAGGGGCTTCTACCCCTACATTTACCCATAATGGCGGGATGTTTTCATGAATTGGTTCGATGATTACGAGATTCGGGCAAGAATTCTCCCGGCAATAATAGTTTTTCTCCCGGTCATGGTTCCGGCATTCTTAATCGTCTATGGCGAGATGGCATCCATTGTTTCTTTTCTTTTTTCCGGAATAGTGTTTGCTGCCCTGGTGTACCCTCTATCGTTCATTGTCAGGAGACCGGGGAGTAGGTTGGAGAAGACATTATGGGAGCAATGGGATGGTCCTCCTTCTACCCGTGTAATGAGATGGAGAGATAATACGTTTAGTGTCTCGTTGAAGACGGAATTACACAAGGCCGTAAGGGAGTACTGCGGGCTGACGTTGTCCAATTTAGATGACGAGCAAAATGATCCCCATGGAGCAGACAAAAAGATTGGTGATGCCTTCATCCAGGTGAAGCATTTAGTCTATCATAATGACCCCGAAGGAATGTGGAGGAAATACAACGCTGAATATGGCTTCAACAGAAACTTACTTGGCTGTAAGTATCTCTGGATTGCCTTGTCTGTTGTTGGTGTAATTATCTGTGGATTTTGCTGGCATTTTACGGGGAATAGCGCGTACTCAGTTGGATTGCTCATTAATTTAACGATCCTTGCCATTGCAGTCGTTTTGACAAAATGTATACTTCCAAAGACAGTAAAAGATCCTGCGGAACATTATGCATCATCTGTCTGGCAATCTTTCCTTATCATTGTGAAAAAGAATCAGATATAAATGGGGGCCGTGTGTACTCCGGGGAATCTCTCGATCCCCGGGAACCTGCCTGAAGAGGGTAGAAGGTACTGAAGATAAGATTCCCTCCGCCGCAGGCATCCGCCAACTTATACCGGAACGCATATTAGTGGCCTCATGATAGAGTCGATCAAACCTCCCTGAGAGGCGGGAGGAGATGATTGACATATGAGCATCCGTTATGATAGTCTTGATGAAGCGGTTAGGCACTGTATGGTTGCCGAACTAGACAGAGATATACAGGGAGGTAATCTCTACATAAGCTCCAGGCTCACAGAGGCTGGCGCTTTGGAGTGGCCAGGTCTATTACATGAGGCATTTCACAACCATGATGACATTTGGCTGGCCGAACAGATCCGAACACGCGACCTTATGCGTGCGACAGCGCAACGGAGAACAAAAGGTGGAGGTATCACCATCGCCAAAGTCCCGCATAATGCTCCAGAAACGTTAGCAGAAGGAGAGTTCAATCGCTACTATATCCGTGGCCTCTGTAGGGATGTCATAGAATGTGGTGTTACTGAAGTGGAGATCTATCGCGGGAAAGATGCCAGTAGCCCACGTCCAGAGTCACAGGCGATGATTGGAAAACGCTTGCCTGCCGACCAACTTCTTCAGGATCTTCGCGTATCTCAGGGAGTTGAACCCGCGCTTGGCCTTCCACAACCTAATTCCGGGCTTACTGCTCGACGTGTACATGAATAGTGAAGTTTCAATTTCATCTCACAATCACATGGCCCGCAACAGGTCCATAGTTCAGCGGGAAACCCATAGGGGTTCCACACCCCTATAAACATGACCCCTGGCGTGGCAACTAACACCTGCTGTCTTCGAGGATGACGTATGGATGAAGATTCAAAAATCCAGTTGAAGCATGCCGCAATATCCGCTAAAAATGTAGTCCTTTCTAGCATCCCTATCTGCGGCACTATTCTTGATGAGGTTCTTTTTGGATATCGGAGCCGGGTAAAACAGGAGCGATTAAACCGGTTTGTCGAGGAGTTGGAGAAATACTTCAGATTAATTCATTCTGGTGACATTGATCGAGAACACCTAGAGAGCGAGGAGTTTGGAGACATATTTGAGTCCATACTTCGCAGGGTCGTGAATACTGCGTCCGAGGAGAAGATGCACCGGTTTAAGAAGATCCTGCTGAACGAAATGACGCGTACCTACACGTCTGATTTTAAAGAAACATTTCTCGATATCGTCTCCCGTATCAATGAAGATCAGATCCTGATCCTCAACCGTTTTCGGGAAGTCAAAGATTGTGAATCTGAAGGCAACTCTGAACAGAGAGTCGTTGATGGCGAAGGTGCCAAGGTCTCTCTCAAATATAAGGGGAACTTCCTGGAAGTTGATGAGGCAGAGTATCTCTTCTACGTCCAGGATCTGGTCTCAAAATCACTGCTATGTGACAAATATGTTGGGGTATATGGTGGGGCAAAACCCTACACCAACTTGGGAATAACGCCCTTTGGGGAGGAATTTCTGAAATTCATCGAGGGCTCTCCTGATCAGTAGGTTGCCTTCGTTCCTCATTTTTCCCGGAAAGCATCCGCTGCAACCACTCGGCCCGGGTTGGTCCCATCAAACGCGCGAAAAACCGCTTCTCCTTCTTTGATAAGTCGCATCTCAGTGCCGGCCTGAATTCGGATGTGCCATTCCGATAATTACTGGAACCGAAAGAAGGGATACTGGCACTCAAACTCCCCGGTCGGTAAATACTCTCAGAGACCATATTGAGCCTTCTTCACCTCAAACCATTTATCCAGCAACCTTCGTATCAAAGACTCCGCGGAGGAGAAGGGCATAGGATGAGCTGGTGGTGGAGAGTCCATCCACCCGTGCCGGGCATGCACATCCAGAGCCACCCGACTATTGGCAGTCCACTTGAATCTCTTCAATTCCGTCTCTGTGCACCAGCCCTTCCTCGGTATATAACCAACATCTTCCTCAATCACATCATAAATTTTGTACAGGCCTGGCCAGGTCTCAAAATCGTTCTCAATTAAGCGCAAGGCCCACTTCACACGTGCATCTCTCTTCGAGAGCTCAAACCAGGTAACAACAGGAGCCGCAGGACGGTCTTCCTCGATCGTCCCATCGGCGTGAATGACGGTAACACTGCACGTAGCAGATACCACAATAGATGATGTCATCGTAATATAGGCATGTCTGGTTCCATCACCGCGAATCTCTGAAATAGAGCCAATCTTAATGGGTGAGCCAGAGCCAAGAGATAGTTTTGCTGCGCCGTTGAGTGACGTCAAGATCTCGGTTGTATGATCCCGTACCTGGTCATAAGAGCCAAGGTCGGCAAAATCTCTGGATTTCAGAACAAAAGCATCGTGCTCTTTCTGTATGCAGAGATCGGGTGAATTAAACACCTTCGAAAGTTCCTCTAATAATTGAGCGCTCCCCGAAAGCGTTACAACCCATTCCATGCATCAAATATGTCCCAATAAATAGTATAAACAATTCGGAGCGTCATAAGAGAATTTCTGCTATTCTCCGCCCATGGAAAAAGACATGGGTCTCGTTACTGCAAGTTCGTTACAACGTCTCCAGGGTATGGGCCGTTGCCGGACATTTCAGGCGTGTTCGACTCTGCCGGGAAGAAGGAGAACCTCAATCCCCACCTGGGGTGAATCACCGGCCGCCCCGTCTTGCAAGGCCCTTGAGATCACCCTTCACGACGTTCTTCTTCGACGAAAAGTAGTCCAGGGACGCATCCCCCGACTCATCGATAACACCTCTCAGAGCTTCAGCCTCCAGGCACTGTTGCTGCATATTGACGATCTGCAGCAACCTCTTCTGCCGGCTTGCAGTCGCAGAGAGGCTCTCCTCATACTTGATCAAGGCACCCTCCGGGTAAATCCCCCTGGCCTTCTCACCAAGGAGGTCGGCCCTGTAGTAGCCGTAGTCCCGTATGTTCAGCAGGCGTGTCGTGTTCCGGGCGATCGACTTCTGCGTCTTCAGCCACTCGTAGAACTCGGGGTTTCTCTTCGGCCCGACATGGTTGCCGCCGAGGCAGTCCAGGCCATACCCATAGGCGAGAAGATCTCGGGCTGATAGAACATTCTGGTCGTTGATGGCCTTCCCGAAGCTGACGTTGATGTAGGAGAGGAAGTTATTCTCCTCGTATCCCCTTGCCGCAAGCCGCCGCTTGAGTGCGTTCAAAGAGTCGAGGTGGCTCTGGACCATCGTCCCGTCGAAATCGATGAAGTACGCATTGATCCCATGATCCAGGTAGAAATCAACGATCTTCTGTGTATAGAGAGCAGCAGCTGAAGGTATATACCCAAGGATGCATTTTTTGTTCCGAACTTCGATACTCTCGATGCAGAACGAGAGGTACTGTAAAAATTCCCCGAAATTCTCCCTGTTGATAGAGCGTGCCATCTTCGGGACGGATGGAATGGGCGTGATATCCGAGTACGAGTAGGCGGCGTTTGTCAGAACATCTATCTCATGTGCGGTAGGATAGCGCCCTCCCTGCCCCCGGGTCTTGAACTCCACAAAGCAGAGGCCCGGACAGTGATGTGCTTTCCTTCTGTTTCTGCTGATATCCTTGTTCTTCTGCATGGAGTATGCCTTATCCTCATCCATGCGGCGCAGGCTCTCGTCATCGAACTTGAGGTATGTCTCGTGGAGGTTCGTTAGGTTTCGAGGAAAATCAGTGTCAGCGTAGAAGTCACGGGAATTTATCGTCTTTACTGGCGTTACGATCTTTCCTGGCCCGATGTCGGCGGAGAGCGACCTCAGGTCGGTATCATCCGCACACGCATAGTCAGTAATTCGAACTTCTTTCGTCACTTTAACAACCCCTGCAGGACCTCTTTTTTAATATGGAATGACGATTGCAGAAACCTGTTGTAGAGATCATGACACTCCCCATCTGTCAGGGCAAGCCGTTCTCTTTCCCAGAGTATGAGCCCGACAGTGCCCGTCACCCGGATCTGCAGTATGTCCCGCAAGTTCCGGGCTCGTTCATCGATGACACAATAACACCGCTTTTTGTCCCGCTCTATGGCAACTCCTGCACAGAGGACACTGAGTTCCCCTTTGTGCAGCCAGGGGTAGCGTTTAGCGAGCCTTTTGCAGCATTCAGTGTCGCCATCCTGTACAATCTCGATGTTCCCGTACGCTTCAAGGTGCCGAAGTGTCTCAGGGTTCTCCATGATCTCCTCGTACACCTGAGGGGTGATGCTGAGCCGGTACCCAAGACCTTTGCAGGCATCCAGGATTTTCGGATACTGTACTTCGCGGAATATGCAGACGATGGATGACGTGTCAAAGATCTTCATGTGTTATCTCTTAAGGTAATCAAGGTACGACTCCATATTCATCCCCGCAAGAAACGCGGCTTTCTCAAGACTCACTTTCCCTTTTCGGTACAGCGACGCCGAAAGAGGGACTCTCTTTTCCAGGATATCACGAAGTCTTGCAGACTCACAGGTATATTCAGGATAGGTGACGTAGATGAAGAGAAGGACCTCATCCACACTGAGATCGTTGAGAAATGCCTTGAAGTCGTCAATTGCTCCGGACTCCTCGGTGTGGAACACGGAACACACCTTCTCCCAGACCCTCACCCCATCGGGAGTGAGGGTATAGCCTCCTTCAGATCTCCTGACAAGGCCCAGGGAGACAAGTTCACCAAGCGCAACCTCGGCGGCCTCACTATACGGCCCAAATATGTGGGGGACGAAGTCTGCATCTTCCCCGATCCGCTCGATGTAGTCCCCGATGAGAAAGAGTTCTTTCTGGAATAGAACATCCCCCCGAACGGCAGAGTTGCCTCCTGCATGTAGCAGGTGCAGGATTGCCGCACCCAGGTGGGGGAGACTATCGGCGATCTCATCCAGAGTAAACTCCACGGCCATCAACTCCATTTGTCGGGGTCAGGCTGCCCCGGATGTGCTGTAGTGTAATGGTATGAATTATATAGTTGTTATGTGTTGCTGTGTCGCTCAAAACTTGCAATGCCCATCGCAGGTGGAATGAATGTGACCCAGAATGTGACTATTACATCTCTGTCACATTATCCGATCAGAAATGTGCGCAGATTGTGAAGTCATCATTTCGTGGTATTCCTTCAATCATCCTTGCCTGCGATCGCCCTCACCCCCCGCCGAGCACCCTCACCAGCACCGCCACCACCCCACCCACGACCCCCCCGGCCCCGGCGCTCACC
>Ga0209537_1005455_pt1 | contig 10091 bp, 8 predicted proteins | sample BioPla4DNA1_FD_187698 | JGI IMG/M metagenome (GOLD analysis project Ga0209537, IMG submission 187698) | Biogas fermentation microbial communities from Germany - Plant 4 DNA1 (SPAdes) (version 2) | ecosystem: Engineered > Bioreactor > Anaerobic > Digestate | place: Bielefeld, North...
CTTCATTCATCAGTATAATATAATCACTATACTGGGCTGATAGATTGAGGTCATGCATAACTGACACTACTGTTATATGCCTTTCCTTGATTAATGCTTGAATAGTTTCCATTAATTCAATTTGATGATGGATATCCAGTTGTGAAACAGGCTCATCTAGCAGCATTATATGGGTATCCTGAGCAAGGGCTCTAGCAACTATGACCCTCTGTCTCTCTCCCCCGCTTATCTGGGTTATTGGTTTATCTCTCAAATGCCATGTATTGGTTGATCTCATTGCCCTTTCTGCAATCTCCAAATCCTGGCTGCTCTCTCCTTGGAATCTTCCTATATATGGACTCCTTCCCATAAGGACTATATCTGTAACTGTGAACTCAAATTCTATATTGGTATTTTGGGGAACAACTGAAAGCCTTTTGGCCATATTTCTACGACTAAGTTTTGTTACATCAATGCTGTCAACAAATACAGATTTAGGAGTTGGTTCAAGGCTTTTTGCTATATTCCTAAGTAAAGTAGTTTTTCCAGATCCATTAGGCCCGATAATACTGTAAAAGCAACCTTTTTTTATGGTTAAATTTATATCTTTAAGTATCTGCCTATCTCCATACTTCCACCCTAAATTTTGTATTTTTAATGGATAGCTGCCTCTAGACTCCAATCAGATCACCTTCTTTTTGTTTTTATAGAGCATAATTATAAAAAATGGTGCGCCAAAGAGAGATGTTATTGCTCCCACAGGAATCTCAGATGGAGGGATAAGATTTCTTGCTAAGGTATCACATACAACCATAAATATAGCCCCCCATACCGCTGAAAATGGCAACAGCCCCCTTTGATCCGACCCTACTATTAACCTTATTGTATGGGGAACGATGAGACCAACAAATCCTATTACACCACTGGTAGATACACAGCTGGCAACAATTAAGGAGGAAACTACCAATAGGATTTTTTTAACTCTCTCCACCTCAATACCTAAACTCTTGGCAGTTTCATCCCCCATGGACATAGCATTAAGATCCCTAGCATAGGCTGTTATTATCATAGAACCAATTGTCACCACAGGTGTAAGTATCCTCACCTTATTCCACGTAGCTGATGAAACACTGCCCATGGTCCACATAACAATTTTTTCTATATCATCCCTATTAAAGAACATGAGCAAGGAAACCACAGAGGAAAGAAAGAGTCCAACAGCTACACCTGAAAGAATCAAGTTCAATGTAGTTACCCTACTTCCCACTCTTGCAATATTATATACAATCAAGACTGTCAAAATAGCACCTATGAATGCAAACAGGGTAATAATGCTCAATCCTCCAATTATACCTCCAAATCCCAAAACTATAGCTATAGTTGCTCCAGCGGAGGCACCTGAAGATATGCCCAATATATAGGGATCTGCCATGGGGTTTCTAAACATACTTTGAAAGGTAGATCCAACAACAGAAAGTCCCACTCCTATCAGAGCCGATAGGAGTATTCGAGGCAATCTTACGTTTAGTACTATAAAATAATAGGATTGACGTATGCCATCACTATCTATCAATGTGCCAACTAGGGGTACTCTGGACACCATTATCCTTAAGGAGTCTATAAAGGATATATCTGCAACCCCTATTGTACTAGAAATTATGACAACAAACGCCAGGATAATTAATGCCAGTATTAGAAAGTATTTATATATTCTCTTCTTTTTAATAAATCCCATATAAACCTCCTCAAGCCCTCTTTTATTGGTGTCCATTCCAGTACATAGTATTATTTAAAAGCATCTGGATGTAGGTATTCTGCTATTTCCCTTAAGCCTTCAGCCAGTCTTGGACCCGGTCTTTCAAGCTTATTTTTATCTATCTCTAATATTCTGTCATTTACAACAGCGTCAAGATCCTTATAGTGTTCTGCTTCTTTTAATTGCTCTCTATGATTATCGCTAATAGAACAGATTAAATGATCAGGATTTTTCTCAATTAGCTTCTCAAGACTATATTCCCAACCTTCCACATCATCAGCAGCATTCTTTCCTCCTGCCATATCTATTAGCTGTCCAATTAAGGTGCCTCTTCCTGCCGTATAATCTCCCCATTCGCCAAATCCCATTACAAAATACACGCTTGGCCTTTCTCTACCTTCCACCTTCTTAGCTACTTCCTCCACTGTGGCTTTCATACCAGCTACTATTTTCGCGGCTTCCTCTTGAGCATTCAAAACTTTGCCCATTTCCTCTATAACAAAGTATGCTCCGTCAAAGCTTTGTTCTTCATTGAGTATTATGACCTTTAGGCCTGCCTCTTCCAGTTTTTCAAGGATTTCCTTCTGAAAAATAGCTCCTGCTATTACAAGATCAGGCTCAAGTTCCACGATTCTCTCTATATTGGGGTCCATAAGTCCACCGATTGACTCTATACTAGCAACCTCTTCGGGATAATCACAAAAATCTGTTCTTGCTATTAAACTATCACCTTTACCTAGGGCATAGACTGTTTCAGTTATTGCCGGTGCAACAGAAATTATTCTCTTAGGCTCTCTTTCAATTGTAACCTCTCTATTGTAGAAATCAGTTATAGTTAAAGGATAGGAAGTCTCTGTATGGCTGTCTACATCTTGTTTAATGTCTTCATCAGTATTCCCTTCTGTATTTAATTCTTGTTCTTCTATATCCTTATTATTTGCAAGATCCTGATTGCTCTGTTGGCATGAAACTAATACAAATAATAATGTGAAGACTAATATTAAAGACACTATTTTATTTCTTTTCATCTTTTACACCCTCCTAAATCTTAGCAATTAAGTGTTTATTTTAAGCAATATCCCTTATTTTATTAATCTTCTATACCCCTTCGTGCTGGTATACCCTTCTCAAAGGGATGTTTAATTTCACGTATATCCGATACATAATCGGCCACCTCCATTAGCTCTTTAGGTGCATCTCTTCCTGTCATAATAATCTCCAACCTATCCGGCTTGCACCTTATAAGCTCCAGTACATCTTCTAGTGGTACCATCTTGGTAGTAATAGCCGCCATAATTTCATCTAGTATGAGAAGATCCCACTTATCTTCTTTCATCTCTTTTAAAGCATAATCAAACTGCTCTCTCTGAAGAGCTGCAGCTTTCTTTAATTCTTCCTCATTCATCTCCCATGTAAATTTACCCATAGGTTTGCCTGGGTTTACAAGAAAATTTGAATCCAGCTTATTTATGGCTATAAGCTCACCGCTTTCCATTCCTTTTAGAAACTGTACCATTAAAACCTTCATTCCCCTTCCCCAGGCTCTTATACCAAGGCCTACTGCAGCCGTTGTTTTTCCCTTGCCATCTCCAGTGTAAATATGTACTAAACCTTTAATCTCAATTTCCTCCTTTCCCTAGTCTGTAATAAAAAAAGCTATACTCCTAAGGAGAGATAAGAGTATAGCTTTCCTATGCATCAAATAAAAACCCCACCAAAAACAGGTGAGGGTAAGATAACATAGATTAAACTACGCTTATCTCCTCCCCTCCGAAGGATATCAGCTAAATCTTAGGCAGGTCTCCTGGCTAACGGGTCATCCTCGCCCTTTCCTTCCCAGCATAACGCCAGTGGATTTAAAGGGGTCGTCACCGCTCACAGTAGCGGGGGCTGCAGCGGATTTTCACCGCTTTCCCTTTTAAACCTGCAAACAGGTACCTAAGACTTGTTTATCAATATTCAATTTTAAAATAATATACCCCATAAACCTTTTAGTGTCAAGATGGAAAACTAAAATGGATAAAAAAATACCAAAATTCAAATAAAAATGATATCTGTTGAATTGTTTTCAAATTAATCCGTGTGCTGGTTTAACAATTATTAACGGTTCACAATGATTGTTGATAGGTGAGCACCTTCGCTGATTTGACTTCCCCAAATAGCCTTTAAATAATTTTTAGCCACCTAGTACATAAAGCTCCCATATTCTCGCATTTATTCATTTTACACATATCCAGGATTTAGATATACATATCTTTTTATAATCACAATAATATCATAATTTGAAATTTCCAGATATTTTCTATATAATAAAATTATTAGTTAGTATATCTTCACATCACTCGGTAACTAATAAAATAAACATCTAATTTCCGCCAAACACATATAATAAGACTGGGCTTGTCTATAAGCAAATAGGGGGTTTGATTACAATGGTTAAATTTTGTGTCGCTACTGATTCAGGTTGTGATCTGCCTGGAGATTTCTGCGAAGACCGGAATATTCATGTCTATCGAATGAAATATTATATCGGCGAACAAGAATATACCGATCAAATGAATCCCGAAGACGCCATTGAATTCTACAATAAGATGAGACAAGGCGCCGTACCTAAAACCAGTCAAATGACTCCACACGAATTTATTGAATTTTGGTCTGACCTTTATAAAGAATTTAACCTGCCTATAGTTCACATTGCCATGGGCAGCGCCATTTCGGGTACATATTCCAATGCAGTAATCGCTAAAGATATGTTTATTGAAAAACATCCAGAGTCAAAAGTTTATGTTGTTGACTCCACCTTAGCTTCCATTGGCTATGGAATGCTGGCCATTTGGGCTGCTGATATGCGGGATGCTGGAGAGACTCCCGAAGCTTGTGTAGAATGGTTAAACAACAAAAAAATTCATGTTAATACCTATTATACCTGTGACGATTTAAAGTATCTATATAGAAGTGGAAGAGTAAGCAGAGCGGGCGCTACAGTAGGCACTATTTTAAATATTAATCCCATCCTTAATCTTGATAAAGAAGGACACCTTATTGTCCAGGAGAAAATTAGAGGACGTAAAAGAGCATTCAGGCGTATATATGACATTGTTGAAGAACTTGTGGTCGATCCAACAGAGCAAACATTATACATTTGTCATTCCGATTGCAAACCAGCAGATGTAGAAACTTTCTCAAAAACTCTCATAGAAAGAATCGGCTTTAAAGATTCCTTCATAAGCTATATCAGTTCCACTATAGGATCCCACTGTGGGCCTAGCCTTATTGCCGCATTTTTTGTTGGCAAGCCCAGATTCTAAAACATTGGCTTTCTATCTAAAGTTTCTACTTTATGATAGAAAGCCTTCTAATTCTCTCCCTTTTATTTTCTTAGCATCTTTGTGTCTTTGACCGCTGTCCTATAATCCACATTACTAGAATATTCATAATAAAGATGGCAATAAATTGAATCCCCTGGTCTATAACAATACTCTGTAAAATAATACTTACAGAAACTCCAAAACCCAGTCTAAAACCAAGGACAACAAAATTGATGACTGTATTATAAAATGTACATATAAGGGCATACAAGACTAATCTTCTAACACTCTCTTTATTCAATCTACCTTTAAAAGTATTTCCGTCTTTATTCCTTGTCATAAGCCCACCTATAACTCCAACAAAAGAAAACAAACAAACATATAGGTAATCAGTATTAAATATGCCATACATAAATTCTACGTGAACAAAATCAGCTATAAGATTTCCTACAATTCCAATTATAAAGCCCATCAACGGACCTAGCAGGGCTCCAGCAGTAAAAAGGATGGCCGCACTCAGTCCAAATATGTTGGCGACATATATACTTCTATTAAACAAGCATATAACCACGTACACCAGCATGCATAATACAGTCAACCCTATCTTTTTCTGTTTATTAACAGTGTTTGATTTATAGTTTTTTCTTATAATATTTGATGAAGTCTTTCTGTGAATGACTGTATAAACACAAACCATCACCGCTACCCAAAAAGCTATATGCAAGTATAGTTGCCCTTGAGTAAAATAAAAGATGTCTAGAGCATAGCCTAGCAATAATATAATCAATGCAAAGATAGGTATATGTAAAAGCATGCCAATTAGTACATTTACAATACCAACAATTCTATTCCTATCAATTAGAACAATCTTGATGAGTATGGGAATACTAATGGGAGCCGCTACTCCTGTGAAAGAGATAAGGAAAAGAAATAATGCCGCCCAACCTCTAAAGCCAAGGCCCAGCAAATCCCTTAAAGTAATACTGGCATTGTACTCTTTTTCACCAACAATCGTAGCTTTGCCTAAATCCACAGCTGCCCTTAGAATTTTTTCAAGCAACTCTTCCAAAGAAATTGATGAATAGTATTCTCCCTTCTCTCTGGCAGTCTGCTGAGCCCTGCTGAAATCTTGCTGTCTTTGTTCATTATAATAGTTCTCATTATTGTATCCATGCCTTATGGCATCATATTCTTTTCTTGATTGGGGGTTTATCAGTATCTCATAGGCTTCAGAAATTTCAATAAATCTTTCATGGGCATCCGGACTTTTATTAACATCTGGGTGCCATTGTCTAGCCAGTTTCCTATACGCCTTCTTTATTTCTTCTTCCGATGCATCTTCATGTACTCCAAGTATTTTGTAGTAATCCTTCATCTTCATCTCCTATGTCAATATACTTCTATATTCTTCTATATTATTATACGACATATATTTCTAAAATCCTACTTTTGTCATATTAACCATTATATTGGCCATGGCATATAATATGTTAAGTGTATTATACGGGGTGATAATGCTATGGCTCTTCAAGATTTGATAGATGCTGCTCCACCTGGCAGTACAGTTTCTGTGCCAGCAGGTGTATACAATGAGCAGATAACAATAGATAAGCCGCTTACGCTGCAGCCTGAACCTGGAGCTACTGTCACTATAGATGCTACCGGTCTTGATAGTAGTCTACCCACTGTTTTGATATTAAGCAGTGATGTAACAATTAGGGATCTGACTATCCAAAATGGTCCTTTCCACGGAATACAAGCAGGCAATGCTTCGGCTACTAATTTAACTAATATTTCAATAATAAATAATGAAATCAGAGGACATGCCAATGCTGGAATAATAACCAATCATAATGCCTCCATGACAATTTCAGATAATATCATTGAAAATAATGGTACTGGAGCGGGCTTTAATCTCTCAGGGATAGTCCTGTATCCCCATGGGCCAACCTCTATACTCAACAATTCTATAAATAATAATAACATTGATGGCATTTTTGCCAGAGGTAGTGATGCTGGGCTGGCTATAGTGGGAAATATAATAGAAAATCATTTAAATAGTGGTATCACACTAGCTTGGGATCAAAAAAATACAAGTATAGAATTTAATATTATAAATAATTGTGGTTCTGGGAATTATGATGAGCAGGGCGGTATTGTAATTATCCAATCCATGGCTGAAACCATTGGAAATAACGTTATTGACAGCTGTAACCCTTCCGGAATATTCTGGGGCTGGATGCCCACTGCTGGCGATCCTCCCGATGAAATTCTCATAAGCTACAATAATATTACAAATTCTATCCGTGATGGCATATATCTGTTTAGCCAAGGTCCAGGAGGGTTTATTCCTCCAGATCAATTTCCTTTAGAGCCAGTAATTAAGAATAATTTTTTATTATATAACGGAAGAGCAGGCGTATATGTGAGCAATCTCTACTATTATAGTCCAGGTAATGCCAATCCAACTATAAATAACAATAACATAATAGATAATGAATGGGGAGTTTTTAATGCAACAGCACTAACCGTAAATGCTATTGACAATTGGTGGGGAAGTAACACGGGACCCTATCATCCTACTCTCAATCCCCAGGGAACTGGAAATCCTGTAAGTGATAATGTGGATTTTATTCCATGGTCAAGCAACTTACAAGTTTTTGAAGTTACAGGATGCTCTGTCCAAGATGTGAGCCTGGAGAATTATTATATCTCCCCTTTTACCAATGGAGACTCAAAGGTAAAACTGGTCATGAAGGTTACAGGATATCTAGAAATCAAGCTAACTGATGAAATATCCGCGTTCTTGCCCTTTGATATATGGTTTACCAAAAACTTTATTATGCAAATACCTGAGCTAAACAATATTAAACCTGTAATAACCGCTACATCTGCCTGTAATGCCAGCCTAATTGGATCTGTTATCTATATTGAGATGGAACTAGGTGTTGTTGTAGATATTGAAGGCAAGCGTACTATTTTAATATCAGCCATTGGTCCTTCTTCTCCTCGTCCCAACATCCCTGACTTTAATATACAAAAGAAAAAACCAAGGAAAGCCAAGAAGAATAAATGCCAAACAAATCCTATTGAGGAATGTATAAATGCCCAAGTAATATTTGCTAGCTGTGAATTTAAGCAATCCTTATTGAAAACTATTGATTTATCAGAGCTTATGTAGTTAATCACAGATATTTTTATCAATTGCCATTATGTTTATAAAAGGTACTAAGCTAACCCTATAATTAATTTAAACAATCAGCATCTTGTAAAAAGTCCCTAAGCTATATTATATAGCTTAGGGACTTTGATTATTGAACTTATATTTTTCTGCTTACTAGTAATACTATCATTTATTTGACGGTATCCAAGGATACCTTTCTTTAAGTGAATCTGTAAAAGCTTCCAGGTCCTTCATAAGCTCTAACTTTTTCTCTATTTGGCAAAGCTCCACCAATTCATTTAGATAAGCCATTCCTTCCTCCGCAATTTTTTCCCTAGCTTCCGGAGTAGGAATATCTCTTGTGGGCGCGTGGTCTATATGCTCTCCAAAATAATATCCTATAGCGCCGCTTTGATAGGCTGAACTAAATAATTGGTTAAACCTTTCCACGCTTTGAGGAGTGTAATTGCTGTACTCGGTGGTTAAAGGAACGTCCTCCAAGCGATTCCTCAGCTTATAACCAGCCAAAATCATGGCGTCAAATTGCTGCATCATCTCAATAGGGTCACGGCTTATAAGCTTGGATTTTTGCATTAGTATAATAGTATCTAGATATAAAATAGGGACTCCCGTTTCATCAAAGAAATCTCTAACCATGGGACTTACGCTCATATGAGCAGGTCCATGAAGGCTTAAATACACTTGCCGCTTAAAGCCTTGCCTTAATAGACTATGAGCTATCTCATTCAAAAAAGCGATGCTGCCTTTGACTGAAAGCTGAACAGTACCACGACCGGAAGCTGTAGCGCCTGAATAGATATAGGGAATATTAGGTAAAACTAAACTGTTGGTCCTTTGGGCCAAGAGCAAAGCCAAAGCCTCGCTCACTACGGTTTCACAATCCAGCGGAAGCCCTCCATGCATCTCCACAGGTCCAACTGGAACAAAGATTACATCATTTTCCTTAAGGTAGTCTTCAACCTCTTGATTGTTTAATGTTGGTAAAAAGTGACTTCTTAGCTTCAAATCTACACCCCTCTAAACTGATTATTTATTAAGCTGGGCAATTCTCTTTTTATCTTCTTCTGTAACCCTCCATACATACTTAATGGAGAGCCCGCATATAAGCATGCAAATAGCTGGTATAAAGGTTATCAGGCCTTTAATGCCTGTTAAAGCTGCTGATGTCTGAGAAGCAGCATTGGGAATAAACCCTATTACTGGAAGCAGTGCAACAGCTGCAGAAGAACCAATAGCCTGTCCAATTCTTCTCATCAAGTTAAAGGTACCATAGATTGATCCCTCTGTTCTTTTACCTACTACTACTTCATTATAGTCAATAACTGTTCCCATCATACCCCATTGCATTAGAACCGTGGTTCCTCCAACCCCAACAGCCAAAGAGCTGGCAATCAAAAATACATAAGGATTTGTAGGCAAAATAAAGGTTACTATAAACAGTATAACGCTAATAAACTGGGAGACTCTTACAGTTCTCTCCAAACCAAACCTAGCTGAAAATGAAGGAACTATAGCCATTAAAATAAAGTTAAATCCCATGCTGAGCACTATAGCAACACTCATCAAAGTTAATGCTCCCAATACATCTCTGTACATATAAATCTGCAATGTAGTAACTACATATTGCTGAATACAATAAGCTACTCCTACAATACACATAGCAACAAAGGCGCGATTCTTTCTAAATACATGTAATATATCAGTGACTTTTATATCGTTTACTTCTGCTTCTATAGTAGATTAAGTCCGTATAATGGTGTAAAAAGAAAAATAATTTGAGCCAAGGCTCAACCTCGGTTAGAATATAGTTACGACACAAATACCAAACCGAGGAGGATGAACCATGGCTCAGTATAATATTACA
>Ga0209537_1005457_pt1 | contig 10089 bp, 10 predicted proteins | sample BioPla4DNA1_FD_187698 | JGI IMG/M metagenome (GOLD analysis project Ga0209537, IMG submission 187698) | Biogas fermentation microbial communities from Germany - Plant 4 DNA1 (SPAdes) (version 2) | ecosystem: Engineered > Bioreactor > Anaerobic > Digestate | place: Bielefeld, North...
TACTCTTCTCTTCACAGCTTTTCTTAACAGCCTTTTTAAATTTATTTAGAGTTGATTATATCATTTATTGCATAAACTTACAAGAGTTTATTTTGATTTTTTGTCAAAGGTATCCTGCGGTTAATTGTAAAATTAAATGCGACAGTAAAAAAAGTTGAACCATAGCGTGAAACCCGATATGATGTTGGTTGGCAAAAAACTAACACATATGGAGGGTTTCAGCTATGGTTCTTACTAAAGAGTATACCACATCACCACGCACTTTTAAACACCTTACACCCTATGAAAGAGGTAAAATTTGTGCCCTGCTTAAAGAAGGTTTCTCACCAACTCAAATCGCTAAAAAACTCGGACGTCATCGCAGTACTATTTACCGCGAAATCAAGCGTGGTACAACGACTCAACTCCGCACAGATCTAACTACATACAGTGCTTACTTCCCGGAAACCGGCCAGGCAGTGTATGAAAAGAACCGCTCTGCCTGCGGCAGGAAAAGCAAAGTTCTCCAAGTCGATTCCTTTCTCCGATATGCCGAACAAAAGATACTAAAGGACAAATGGTCACATGATGCTGTAGTAGGAACTGCTCGCCGAGAAAAAATCTTTGACCCTTCATCCATGGTTTGCACCAAAACCCTATACAATTATATCGACCGCTGCTTGCTTAAAGTTCGCAATATCGACCTTTTCATAAAAACCAGACGTAAACCAAAGAAGAACGCTTCTCGAAATCACAAGCGTCTTTACGGCAAGAGTATTAGCGAGCGGCCTGATAGCATCGAAAAGCGTGAGGAATTCGGCCACTGGGAAATCGATACTGTCCTTGGAAAACGCTCTAGTGATAATGTTCTGCTGACTCTAACGGAAAGAAAAACTCGCTATCACCTGCTCCTCCCTTTGGCAAACAAAACTGCTGAGGCAGTGGATGAAGCGTTAAAACGCCTAAAGACTCAGTATGGCTCTATCTTTTCCCGAGTGTTTAAAAGCATTACTGCGGATAACGGTAGTGAGTTTGCCAATCTAAATGTCCACGGAATTGATATTTATTATGCTCATCCCTACTCTGCCTGGGAACGGGCCACCAATGAGCGGCACAATGGCCTAATCAGGCGGTTAATTCCTAAGGGAACAGCTATCAAGGAATTATCGTTTTCACAAATCGAACGGGTGCAGAATTGGTGTAATACCCTGCCCAGAAAAATCCTGGGTTACCGGCAGCCAGCAGAGCTCTTTTTCCAGGAAATAAAGCGGCTAACTTCTAAATTTCAAAATTCATGATTGAGAAACCCAACATCATTCGGGTTTCCAAAAAATGTGTCGCATTTAATATTGCAATTTAAGTGCAATTTAAGTTGATTAGTTAATTTAAATTTTATCTTGCATTAATTAATTTTCAGTAATACAATAATAGTAAGGAGAGTTTTAACATGGATTTCAAACCTATAAAATCGGAAAAAGTTTACGAAAATGTTATTAGGCAGATGAAAGAAAACATATATAAAGGGAATTTGAAGAAAGGCACAAAATTACCTTCGGAAAGGGAATTATCCAGCATACTTGGGGTCAGCAGGGCGGCGGTCCGCGAGGCGTTATCTGCCCTTGATGTGCTTGGAGTAGTAGAGACAAAGCCGGGGGAAGGCACCTATATAGTCAACGATGTCTCGTCGGCAATTATAGAAACGCTCTCGCTTGCCATTGCGCTTGAAAATGATGAAACGGATTTTATAGAGTTAAGAAGGATATTAGAAAGCGAAAGCGCCTATATAGCAGCTCACAAGCAGGATAAAGAATCAATCGCCGAGCTTAAAAAATATTTCGACATGATGGGGCCAGAGTTTGATGAAAACCAAAATGCGTATGCAGATAGGAATTTTCACAGGACCTTATGTAAGGCTTCGAAAAATAAGATCTTGTATTACATAGTTGAAGCTATATCGACCGGGATTGACAACTACATTTCGAATGCTAGGGAGCGGCTGGTGAGTAATCCGGAAAATATGAAGATTTTGTACCTGCAGCATAAAAACATCTATGAAAGCATAGCAAACGGAAAGCCGGAAGAGGCGAGGCAGCACGTTCTGGAACACATAAATTTTGTTCAGCAAAGGTTAAAAGAAATTAAAAGTGAAAATTAATTTTGGGAAGCAGATATTGCTTTCCAAATTTATGTAGCCAACTGGTCTGACCATCAAACCATCAGACAAAATTACTCACCTCGCTTTAAGTAATTTTTTTAGTGGAAGGAGGGAATGTAATGTGGTACCCGGTTCAAAACCCTTTGGCAAATGTTTATCTATCCGCTATTGTGGCCTTTATACCCCTTCTTTGGCTTTTGGTAGGTTTGGGCTGGTTTAAAATAAAGGCATATTAGGCGGCGGTTATTTCGGTTTTGCTCGCCTTTGTAATTAGTAGTACGGTTTGGGAGATGCCGCTTAATTTTGCCTTTCAGGCCATTTTAGAAGGAATACTAACAGGACTTTGGCCGATCGCATGGGTAATAATCGCGGCGATCTACACGTACAACGTTACTGTAGAGACTGGTAACATGAGAGTTATAAACGATACCCTTGCAAAGATATCGCCCGACAGAAGGGTGCAGGCCCTTTTAATCGCCTTTTCTTTTGGCGGTTTTTTAGAAGCAGCGGCAGGCTTTGGCACCGCCGTTGCCATTCCGGCAAGTTTATTGGCAGGTATAGGGTTTGACCCCCTTTTTGCTTCGGTGATCTGTCTTATTGCAAATACCGTACCTGTTGCTTTCGGCGGTATTGGCATCCCGGTCATTACCCTTGCTCAGGTGACGGGACTTTCGGAAGAGATCCTGTCGGCATATACCGCCTATCAGCTTGTGCCATTTATCGTTGTACTGCCTTTTGTGCTCGTTGTCGTGATGACGAAGTCATTAAAAGGTCTAAAAGATGTCTTTGATATCTGCCTAGTGAGCGGTATTTCTTTTGCAGCCTTCCAGACATTGGGCGCGGTTTACATAGGGCCCGAAATGGCGGCTATCATCGGCTCCCTATCCTCCCTGTTAGCTGTGGCTATTTATGCGAGGCTCAAACCGATTAAAGACATCTGGGTTTTTCCCGGCGAAAAGGCAAAATACGAAATAGCTTCTACCAAATCGATGGTTCAAAAGGAAGAAAATATGAGTGCGAAAAAACAGTTTGTTGCCTGGACACCTTATATCGTATTGCTGGTATTAATCATGTCGGTTAATCTCCTTCCACAATTCAAATTTCTTGGGGATATATTTACTAAAGTGCAGGTATATTTCGGCCCGGAAGCCAAACCCCTCGTATTTCAATGGATTAACACACCGGGAACCATTATGTTTATATCAGCGATAGTCGGGGGGCTGGTGCAGAAAAGCAGCATAAAAAACCTTGCGGTTGTGCTTATGAAAACGGTAAAACAACTTGCTCCAACGATAGCCGTTGTTTCGTCAATAGTTGCAATGGCAAAAATTATGGACTATAGCGGAATGGTTTCAGTGCTGGCAATAGCTTTGGCCAATGCAGCCGGAAAGGTGTATCCGTTTATATCCCCATTGATCGGGGCACTGGGGACGTTCATAACGGGTAGCGATACATCCTCAAACATCCTTTTTGGAGCGCTGCAAAAGCAGACGGCACTACAGATAAACGCGAATCCGGCCTGGATAGCATCGGCAAACACAGTGGGAGCCACGGCCGGGAAAATGATATCTCCCCAGAGCATCGCCGTAGCTGCGTCAGCCACGGGGCTTTTAGGAAAAGAGGGAGAAATATTAAAATCGACTATACCTTACTGTCTTATCTATGCGTTGCTGCTTGGCGTTTTGGTATTGGCGATGGAAAGCATAATTTAAATGTAAAGCATCTAACGTCAGGCCAGTTGAGCATAAAAAATTATTTTTTAAATATAAAGGGAGAGGAGTGTCCATAATGAAGATAGTTGTACCAATAAAACAAGTTCCCGAAACGAGCAATGTCAAAATGGACCCCAAGACGGGGACAATGGTGAGGGAAGGCGTGGAAAGCATAATTAATCCGCTGGACTTATATGCGATCGAAGAAGCTATAAAATTGAAAGAAAAGTCAGGAGGCCAGGTAATCGTCATATCCATGGGGCCGGAGAAGGCTTTAGAGGCCATAAAAGAGGCCATTGCCATGGGATGCGATGACGGCGTGCTGCTTTCGGATAAGAAATTTGCTGGTTCCGATACCTGGGCAACATCGTGCGTCCTCGCCCATGCTATTAAAAAAATTGGAGATTTCGACCTTGTGATTTGCGGGGAAAGAGCCACCGATGGAGATACCGGCCAGGTAGGCCCGGGAATCGCATCCTTTCTGGACCTGCCGCTTTCTACCTTTACCAGTGAAATAATATCGATTGATGAAGGAAAAATCCAAGTAAGGCGTCTTGTCGAGGGCGGCTATGAGGAATTAGAACTCAAACTTCCGGCGGTGCTGACCGTCGTAAAAGAGATAAGCGATCCCAGGCTTCCCACCCTTCGCGGAAAACTCAGGGCTAAAGGTGTGGAAATTCCCGTATGGGGGCCACAAGATATAGGCGTAGATGAAGAAAATATAGGCCTTAAAGGGTCGCCCACGAGGGTTGTAAAGATATTTACGCCAAAGGTCACAAGGGAAGGAGAAATGATAACTGTAAACGACGAAAAAAGTTTGGAGGAAGCGGTTGATAAAATCATGGAATTTCTCATCAAAAAGGAATTGATCTAAAAACCTTTGGAAAGGGAGGAAGACAAATGGGTGAAGTATGGACTTTGGCAGAGTTTAGCCATGGAAAGCTCAGCAGTGTATCTAACGAGCTTTTAAACAGGGGTAAAAATCTTGCGGAAAAGTTAAATACGGCGCTAGCGTCGGTGGTGCTCGGCTATAACGTAAAAAGGGAGTATATCGATGAACTTATCGCGCGAGGCGCGGACAAAGTTTATGTCGTTGACGACAAAAACCTTGAAAATTTCCTGGTGGAGCCGTATGCAAAGGTTTTAATAGCCCTTATAAAAGAATATAATCCCGAGATCTTCTTGGCTGCGGCGACAACGACAGGAAGAACCCTGATGCCTTATGTTGCGGTAAAGGTAAGGACTGGTTTAACCGCCGATTGTACGGTCCTTGACATCGAAGAGGGGACGGGAAATTTGCTACAGACAAGGCCGGCAATCGGAGGCAATATTTTAGCCACCATAAAGACTCCCAATACCAGGCCCCAGATGGCCACTGTAAGGCCGCATTCTACGAAACCCGCGTTGCCTGATAGAAATCGCACCGGGGAAGTTATTTATAAAAAATTCGATGAAGATGTATTTTTATCGAAGTCGAAATACTTGAGGTTCATAAAAGATGAATCACAACAGGTAAGCCTCCAGGATGCGAAGATAATAGTATCGGGAGGAAGGGGCCTTGGAAGACCTGAGAATTTCAAAATGATAGATGAGCTGGCTGAACTTTTAGGAGGAGCAGTGGGAGCTTCCCGCGAAGTGGTCGATAGGGGATGGAAACCATACCCCCACCAAATCGGACTTAGCGGCAAAACGGTTTCCCCGGCTCTGTACATTGCCGTCGGGATTTCAGGCGCGATACAGCATATAGCTGGGATGCAGACGTCGGAAAATATATTAGCGATAAATAAGGACCCCGATGCCCAAATTTTTAAAATTGCAAATCTCGGCATTGTTGGCGACCTAAATGAGATTTTACCCCTTCTCATCGAGAAAATTAAAGCATATAAGAAAAAGGAGGCGGTTTAAATGTATAATAAATTGACTCGCGAAATTGTGAACGAATTAATCGAAATTGTAGGAAGCAGTAACGTAATTTTTGACAACATCGAGGCGTTGGAAGCATATTCGCATGACGAAGTTGCAGAAAAGAGTTATGCCCATATGCCCGAAGCAGTAGTAAAACCCTCCTCGGCGGAACAAATATCAAAAATAATGAGACTTGCCAATAAATACAAAATACCCGTTACTCCAAGGGGGGCAGGTAGCGGCCTTTCGGGCGGAGCGGTGCCTGTGTACGGCGGAATAGTAATGTCTTTTGAAAAGATGAATAAGATTCTCGAAATAGACAAGGAAAATCTGGTCATCGTGGTCGAGCCGGGGGTTGTCACGAACGAAATAAACAATGTAGTTAAGGAATACGGTCTTTTTTACGCCGGCTATCCTATGAGCGTAGAAACGTGTTACATAGGAGGAAACGTGGCTGAAAATGCCGGCGGTGGGAGAGCCGTTAAGTACGGAGTGACCGGTAGGTACGTATTGGGCCTTGAAGTCGTAACTCCGACGGGCGAAATTCTTCACCTCGGCGGAAAGAGAATGAAGGATGTTACCGGATACGATTTAATTCACCTTATGGTGGGTTCCGAAGGTACCCTCGGGATCTTTACGAAAATATATCTGAAGCTCATGCCGCTGCCTCAGGCCAAAGTTGATTTGCTCGTGCTGTTTAAGGATATCGACACCGCTATCAAAATAGTCCCGAAGATCATGACTTTCGGGAGAATAATACCTACTTCAATAGAATTTATGGACGATCTTTCGTTCAAAACATCGTGCAGGTACTTAAACGAGAAAATACCCTTTGAAGAAGCGGGAGCCATGCTCTTAATTGAGCTTGATGGAAACAGCAAGAAGGAACTCGAAGAACAATACGAAGTGATAGGAAACTTGTGTATGGAAAACGGAGCAATAGAAGTATATATCGCCGACAATGCCACGACCTCTGAAAGGATATGGAAGATAAGAAGGAACATTGCCGAGGCGTGGAAGCAATATAGCCCAGACCAGAGCCTTGAAGATGTGGTGGTGCCTATCTCTGAAATTCCGAAGTTTATGGAAAAAGTAAGGGAAATATCCCAAAAATACGACGTACCGATACCGTGTTATGGCCATGCGGGTGATGGCAACATCCATGCTACGCCGGTGAGAAACCCGAAATTCACAATGGAAGAATGGCAGAATATACTTCATAACAAATTGCTGCCGGAGCTATATAGGGTAGTTATCGACCTGGGCGGCACGATAAGCGGAGAACACGGCATAGGGCATAAAAGAAGGGAGTACATGCCGATGGCGATAGAGCCGGCGCAGATTGAGGTAATGAGGGCCATAAAGAAAGCCCTAGATCCAAACTGTATTTTAAACCCGGGTAAAATAATATAACCTCGAGCATGGAGCGTGTTAATATGGCGAAGATAGAAATCCCATACGGCAAAGGGAAATTAGCTTTTAACCTGGAGGATGAAAGGATACAAGGTGTTTTAAGGTCAGAGGGTGCAAACTATAAAGCAAGCGAGAAAGAAGAGGAAATAGTAAGAAAAGCTCTAGAAAACCCGATTGGGACAGAAAGGCTCCGGGACCTTGCAGAAGGAAAGAAAAATATCGTGGTAATCACCAGCGACCATACGAGGCCGGTGCCCAGCAGGCTTACTTTACCCCTGATTTTGAAAGAAATAAGAGAAAAAAATAAAAGTGCGAAGGTTAGGATTTTAATAGCCACAGGTTTCCACAGGGGTACGACTAAAGATGAGATGCTGGAAAAGTTTGGCGAAGACCTCGTAAAAAATGAAGAATTTGTGGTTCATGATTCCAGGAACAAGGATGATATGGTGTACTTGGGCACCCTTCCTTCCGGTGCCCGCCTCGAAATAAATAAATTGGCGGTGGAAGCGGATTTATTAATCGCCGAAGGCTTCATAGAACCCCACTTTTTTGCAGGCTTTTCGGGAGGAAGAAAAAGCATTTTGCCAGGAATAGCAAGCTTTAACTCCATATTGGAAAACCACTGTGCAGAGCTTATAGCCAGTTCCTATTCGAGAACAGGAATTCTTGAAAACAACCCGATACACGAAGACATGCTGGATGCTGCAAAAAAGGCGAAGCTTTCCTTTATCTTAAACGTGGTTATAGACTCAAATCGCAAAGTGATAAATGCTTTTGCCGGACACAGGGAAAAAGCTCACATTAAGGGATGCGAGTTTTTAGAAAAACTTGCGACCGTAAAGGCAAAACCTTCGGATATTGTCATTACCTCTAACGGTGGATATCCGCTGGATCAAAATATATACCAGGCGGTAAAGGGAATGACGGCCGGTGAAGTGGCCTGCCGTGAAGGCGGAGTGATAATTATGGTTGCCGAATGTGTCGACGGCCACGGCGGCGAAGGATTTTACAGGTGGTTTAAAGAATCGAAGAGTCCGGAAGAAGTAATGGAAAAAATCTCAAGAAGGCGCCGCGATGAGACGCTCCCCGACCAGTGGGAAGCGCAAATTCTATCAAGGGTACTTATGAAGCATAAGGTGATAATGGTAACGGATCCGAAAAATCATAAATACGTAGAGGATATGTTTATGATTCCCGCTACAGAAATTGAAGAGGCATTGAAGATAGCAGAGTCCATGGTGGGCAAGGATTCAAGCATTAACATCATTCCCGACGGCGTTTCGGTTATAGTGCGGTAGCGTTATACCATCCTTTTGAAAAGAGGCGGGCATCGTGGAAGATGCCCGCCTCTTTTCAAAAAAGTTGATTTTATCTTCTTCGGATTGCGCTTTACGGCACTTTTAATATATAATCATTTTACAGGCATGTGGGTGCAGATTTGCCTTTTTTCTGTTAGAGGTGTTTGATTTGAACAGCGCATTTTATCTAGAAGAGAAAAGAAGCTATCTTTTTTGTCGGCTGGACAGCCGTGTAAAGCTAGTATCGGCAATTATCTACGTTGCCGTTGTAGCTACTATCCGCACCTGGGAATATCTCGCCGCCTGTTTAGGATTTTATATTATCCTTCTTTGCCTTACCGGATTTCCTATTTTAAACTCGGTGCGGCGCATTTTCGTTCCCGTTTTGTTTGCAGGCACCATGAGCGCTGCGGCCGCTTTTGCCAATTTTTATGCAGGCCAGCAATACGCTGGGATAAGCGGTCCTGTCCTTTTTTTAAGGGCGCTTTGCGCTATAGTTGTATTGAGTTCCGTGATTTACAGCATGAGCTTCAGGGAGCTGGTCTTTTCCTTAAAGGTTTTGCACGTTCCCGATGTACTGGTGAACCTCATCGGTTTTACAATTAGGTATACGAATATATTAACCGATGAACTTTCAAGGATGAAGAAAGCGAGAAAGGCAAGGGGATATTCGAAGGGCAGGAACTTCTGGCATACCGCCACCATGAAGGTGATAGGGCAGACGGTCGCCGTGTTGTTTCTTAGATCTTACGAAAGAAGCGAAAGGGTATATCAAGCAATGCTATCTAGAGGTTACGGCGGGGATATAAGGTTACTTTCAGCTCCAGCAAGACCGCGGGGAAAAAGGATTTCGCTTTTGGAGCGCTGGTGGCCGGAGTGCCGCTTTTTTTCAAAGTCGCCGAAATGGGGGCATTTTCATGGATTATGCGGTAGAAATTCATAACCTTGCTTTCCGGCATAAAGACGGAACCGTAGCGCTCAGAGGCGTCACGATGAAAGTAAAAAAAGGCTCAAAGACGGCCATCTTGGGGCACAATGGTGCGGGAAAATCCACGCTTCTTTTTCATTTGAACGGCATATATCTGCCTCAGCAGGGCAGTGTCAGAATTTTTGGGGTGGAGGTCAACCGGAAAAACGAGAAACTCGTGAGAAAAATGGTCTTTTTAAGATTTTGGAAAGAGAAAACCGGGAAGGAAGAACGGTTATTGTCGCCACCCATGACGTAGATTTTGCCTATGAATGGGCCAATGAAATCGTGGTGATGAAAGAGGGCACGGTTTTGGCCCAGGGAGGGCCGGAAGTACTTTGCAGGGGAGAAATAATTGAACGGGCCGGGCTGGAATATCCTAAAATAGTAAGGTTTTTCCAAAGGATTCACGGAATTAAAGCGGATAAAACCCCGAGGAATATAGACACGAGGCTGCAGAATGGGTAAATAAACTTCTGAAAAACATGCCGCAAGGAGATTGACAAATATATAACAAACAATTTATAATATTATCTCATCTTTGACACTTACAGAAGACAAAAAGCCTGAAACCCATTGAAAATAATGGGATTCGGGCTTTTTTGTTTTTAAAGATAATGCGGAATGTTTACCTAGTTTTTGTTTCTTTTAAAATTTTTT
>Ga0209537_1005459_pt1 | contig 10085 bp, 8 predicted proteins | sample BioPla4DNA1_FD_187698 | JGI IMG/M metagenome (GOLD analysis project Ga0209537, IMG submission 187698) | Biogas fermentation microbial communities from Germany - Plant 4 DNA1 (SPAdes) (version 2) | ecosystem: Engineered > Bioreactor > Anaerobic > Digestate | place: Bielefeld, North...
CTCAGCTGCGAAAAGATTATGACGAATCTGGCGGCAGCTTGACTGTAATTATTGACGCTAACAAAATGATCATCGACTGGTTAACTCAGCATATTTCTAGGATGGACAAGCAGATCGGCGAGTATGTCAGAGAGAAAAAATAAGCCAAGAAGGCTCCGGTAGTGAATGGACTGCTGGAGCTTTTTTATGATGAAGCCCTGCTTATCAGCAGGAACCACAAGAGTTCAGGCGGAACTCTCCCATCAAAAGGAATATGGGGAATCTGTTTGCAACGATACATCAAGTTACTTGTTGGTGTTGTAATGATCTCACTCTTAGCTGGATGTTTAGGTGGAGCATCAATCAGTATCAAGGTGTCGCCCGATCCTGTTGTCTTTGAGTTTGGGGATACCTCAAGAGATATTACCCTGACCTTTAGAACCCACGGCTTCGGCACCCTGAAGCTGGACAAGTTCGTTGTTCAGTTGTTTGATGACGAAGACACCGCAGTTTGGACCTATGAGGCCAAACTTGATACTGAAAGGTTCTCGATTCCTGGGATAACGGTCACCGAAGAAATCACAGTTGAGTTACCTAACGAACTCATATATGCTTCGAAAGACCTTTACGACAGTGAACTCAAGGGTTCTGTCTATACTTTGGTTATTACCGTAACGGGTGGCAAGAACATAACTAAAGAAGTGGAAGTCAAGTTTGAATAGTGTCGTTTGAGCCGGGTGTTCCCGGCTTTTTTGCTTTGGGACCGTAAGTAGTATACTGGCAAGCTGCTGAGAAGTATTTTGCAGCGTTTGTGCGTGATCCAGAGGCTTTCTCAGTGCTGTTTAGTTATCCTCTAGAAGTCTATGTTCGAGAGAACGAAGATGATCCCTCTGAAAGGCGTACAGTTGAGACCGCAGAAGAGTTTGCTGAGCTTCTAGCCGTAGACTGGGATGATTGGCATCCAGAGGACAGACTTGTTATCGTCGATACTCAGGCTCCACAGATCTACTCAAATAGCACTTACGATCGTAGTATTCACATGCGTACCCTGGAAGTCGCCAAGCTGAACGGCACATGGTTCGACCGATTATATAATGCGTTCTAACAGGTCTTGAAAACGTCTCACCTTGAGTACTCACCATTTACGTGGGGAAAAAGGTGAGACTTTGTTTTGCTTCTCTACTACAGTGTGCGTCATTACGCAAATTTAGCATTGTAGGGTTCAGCCCGACCTAGGTATCTCATAACTTGCGTCGAAGTGGTATAACACGTGTCAAAACTCTCAGCTGGAGAGGACGATCCAGTTAATGTACATCACCACATACGCTATAGATCTAGTAGCGTTAGTCTACCTAGCAGTCTTGACAGCCTCCAGCACATCCTTAAGGCCATACCGTAAAAAGCCTTTTTTGATGGGCGTATTCATAACTGTGATTATCATCTTGTCGGAGGCGGGAACCATCTTTACCTGTAATGAAGGTTCGAGCCTGCGCTCTCTGAACATCATCTTCAATGTTCTTGGGTTTTCACTGACACCCATACTCCCTGTTGTTATCGCAAGCATCTTGGATATCAACCTGTTCAGGAAATCTCGGCTCCTGCTGGTTCCTACGGTTGTCAATACGGTTCTAGTACTTCTTTCACCCTTCTATGGGCTTATCTTCGTTGTCGATGCTTACAGCGAATATACCAGAGGTGATTTGTTCTTCATCTTCTTGGCCGCTTATATCTTAAACTTCACAGTTGTAGTCCTCAGTACGCTTGCGCTCGGTCGAGAGCACAGCTACCCCATGCTGCACAAAGTTGTTGGATTATCCCTGATAGTTTTAATAGGCACCAGTATTCAGCTCGTGTATCCCACCGCTTATTCGTCATGGCACTGTGCAACATTATCACTGCTGCTCTATTTTTTTGTGCTATCCGAGTTTGACAGCAGCTTTGATTCGCTGACAGGATTGTACAACAGAGGTGCATTTGAGAGAGCCACCCACTACATGGCAGAAAATGAGGCTTTTTCGATCATCATGATCGACATTGATAACTTCAAGGAGATCAACGATGCAAACGGGCACAACTATGGCGACGTGGTGATCAGGGAAGTGGCGTGCGCTATTAAACAGTCCTTTGATCGCTCATATAGGTGCTATCGTTTTGGCGGCGATGAGTTTGCTGTACTTGGACGAGAAACGGACAGACAGAAGATCGAATCACAACTGCAGATCATGACGGAGAATCTAGCGGCACTGAACGCCAACATAGGCCTACTGCCCACCGTATCCTATGGATACAGCGTCTTTCATGGCGGTGAAGCACTCGATTTTCAGATGATCTTTAAAGAAGCCGATGACCAAATGTATGAATCGAAGCGTCTGTACAAAGCGAAACAATAGATTTGAGGTGTTTCTTGTGTGGTTTGTTTTTGCCTTTTTATCTGCCGTTTTTGCAGCACTAACCTCGATATTAGCCAAGGTCGGAATCGAGGGTGTCAATTCGAATCTTGCTACGGCGATCAGGACAGCAGTTGTGCTAGTGATGGCATGGGGTATCGTGTTCTTAACAGGGGCACAGAGCGGCGTAGCCGATATCAGTAAACGGAGTTGGCTCTTCCTTACCTTGTCGGGATTAGCGACAGGAGCTTCGTGGCTCTGCTATTACCGAGCACTGCAGCTAGGAGAAGTGTCGAAGGTAGTCCCGATTGATAAACTGAGTGTTGTCATTACTATTGTTTTGGCCTTTATCTTCTTAGGAGAAGAAGCCACTGTAAAATCGATTATCGGCTGCATTCTCATTGGATTTGGGACTCTCTTTATGGTGCTCTAGTTGGTGAGGTGGTTCTATGAGGACTGAGAATTTTGTGAAAAGGACATATATCGTTTTTGCAGTCCAGATGGCGGCGTGGATCGGTGCTTGGTTGTTGAAGATTTCACTTGAGAAGATCTCCCCATGGATGCAACACAACCTGGGCAGTTTCTCGTATTGGACTATTGCTAAGATCGTTTTATGGATAATTCCTGCCTTCTGGCTAATTAGGTCATCCAGGCGCAGTATTGCTGAAGTACTTAACTTGCAGAACTGGAAGGCCTGGTTAGGATGGGGTGGCGGAATAGGGCTTCTGATTGGATTAACGGGGATTATCCCTAAGTATGTCCAGGGCCGACCGATTCTACCGACCGAGTTTAGTTTCTCACTCCTCAACGTTTTGATTATTGCACCCGTCTTCGAGGAGTTTTTGATGCGCGGGGCAATTCAGACCAATCTTCACGAAAGATATCCTTTTTGGCTAGCAAACATAATAACCTCCGTGCTGTTCGTGTTCCTGCATATTCCCGGGTGGTACTTCATGGGAGTGTTGTGGGCGAACCTGACAAGGCCTGTCGGAGGTGCCTTTTCTATATTTCTTGTAAGTCTGTTATTTGGATACGCTGCACATCGTTCTCGCTCGGTCATGGGTGGGGTCGTGTGCCATTTTCTGAACAACCTGTTTGCATAACACTTACCTAGAATGGAGATCCCAATGGAGAAGTTTAGGATTATTACTGATCGGCTTCAGATACGTTTATCGGGTAACGAAGGGTAGCACTCTTGTAAACAATCAGAAATATTGAAGTTAAATTATACCCTCTCAGCAGGTATTCCGAGTTGCATTTCAGAAATAAAACTGTGATGGCACGGTATTTATTGTGAAAATCGAGGCGGTTCATCCTGCGGGAGGATTTATTATGGCACAGGGGCAGGTAAGGTTTGGTATCAGGACAAGACTGATACTGATGATCGGCTTGTTGATTACTTTTTTGGTACTCGGGATAGGTGTCTTCTATTATTACAATGCCAAGAGCATTGTCGAATCAGGTGTTCTCCGAGAAGCACAGCTTATCGCTGAGACTAACGCTCAAGCTGTATCGCAGTGGTTTAAGGCGATTGAAGCTGAGATGTATCTCTTCTCAATTATCCCGGAGGTTCGTAACTTCGAGCTGGACAAAGCACGGGTAATAATGAATGACCTGATCAAAGAGAGGCCTCAGTATGGTGGAATCCTTTTGGCAGACACAACAGGTAGAGCGACTACGGTTGAGGGCATGACAATTGACATTGCTGCCAGGGATTATTTTGTCGAGGCGTTAGCAACTGGTAAGGTTGTTTATGCTGATCCGTTGGTCACCCAGGGAACCAATGTCGCAACTATAATGCTCGCTCGGCCTATCATGGATGAAAGTGGCCGTAACCCAGTCGGTGTTGTAGCTTTCTCAGTCACCCTAGATTACATGCAGAGAGTGGCCGAAAGCATGAATTTAGCCGGCTATGGACATGGTTGGTTGATCAGTGATTCTGGGCTTGTGGTGGGGCATACGAGTGAAGAATATTTAGGCAACGCAGACTTGTTTTCTCAGGAGCCTTCTCTTGGGCCGATTGTGGACAAGATGCTGGCAGGGGGCTCTGGCACAGAGACTTACGACTTGGGCGGCAGCGCCAGACTTGTGGCCTATGCTCCGATTGCCCAGAATGGGTGGGCAATCGCTGTCGAGGCCTATGAGAAAGACATCTTGAGTGATATCTCGCGCATGCAGAGAACTTTGATCTTCATTATGGCGGGTGCGCTGATCGTCGGTCTCTCTCTGACCTATGCTCTAGCAGTTTCCCTTGCAAAACCAATCCTGGAGCTCACTGCAAGTGCCGAAAAAGTGAGCGAGGGTGACTTGACAGAGGAAATAACCGTTAGGCGTAGGGATGAAATAGGATTATTGGCTGCGTCTTTTGGTCAGATGATTGATAACCTAAAAAGCATTATTGAAAACGTGAAGGATAACGCCTATCGTGTGTTGGATACCTCCAACCAGCTGGCTGCATCGACAGAAGAGACCGGCGCTTCGATTGAAGAAATCGCCGCCAGTGCTAATACGTTTTCTCAGACAGTCTCGTTTATGAACAGCAGTGTCGGTGAAGTATCGGCTTCTGCGAGCCGTATAAACTCGCTAGCATCCGAAGGGGAAGAATCTCTAGAAAGGACCGCCCGGCAGATTGAGGAACTTTGCAGCAGCATAAAGCAGCTAGCAGAAGTCGTTTCTGACCTAGAAGCCAGCTCATCGGAGATCGACAAGATCGTCCAAGCCATTTCTGCGATAGCCGACCAAACGAATCTACTTTCTCTCAATGCGGCCATCGAGGCGGCCAGGGCGGGTGAGCATGGCCGCGGGTTCGCTGTGGTAGCGGAGGAGGTACGTAAGCTCTCAGAGCAGAGCAGCCGGGCTGCTGATAGTATTCGAGACCTGATACACAAGGTGCAGCAGAAAACGCAGTTAGCCGTGGAAGGGATGAATCACAGTGCAGCCGGTGTGGATGAGACTGCTCGGGTTGTCGGAGATAGCGGGGCCCTCTTCTCCACAATTATTGGTGCAATAAACGAGATTGTGGTTGGGATCCAATCGATCAGTGAATCGGCAAAAGCAATTGATATCGGTGCACAGGAAATGGCGGCTGCAACAGAAGAGCAGTCGGCCACGGTTCAGGAGATATCTTCTTCTACTCAGACGCTGAGCGAAATGGCTCAGGAACTGCAGTCTCTGATTGAAGAATTTAAGATTGAGTAAGCACTTTGGCTATTAGGTGAGAGGGTCATATGGAGCTAGCCACAATAATGCTCATGCTGGCCGTTGGTTCCTTTATCTTTGCGCTACTTCTGTTGGTTCTGAAGTTTAGGAACGGCAACCCCCAAGAAGTCCCCTACTGGATTGCGGCGAAACTCTTTCAAGCTGCTGGATCTTTCATGCTTTACAGCAGTGTGGGAACATTTTCTGCCCTAACTGTATTAGGGAATATCGCACTGCTCGTTGGCTGCGCTTACGAAGCTTGGGCTGTGCGAATCCTTTCTGGGAAAACAGTCTGGCCGTGGGTCTCCCGGTTGACAATCCCTGTAATTGCTGCGGTTTGCTTAGGAATACAGCGCTTTGCTCAGCCGCATGGTAGGGAAATCGTGTTTTTTGTGCAGAGCATCTTTTTCTTCTTACCCAGCGCTTTTCTTCTGTATCAAGACAGGGATTCTGTACTCGAACAGATCTTGGGCTGGAGTTATGCTGTCGTCGGTACAGTTTTTCTAGCTGCTTCGCTGGACGGTGGCAGAGTACTGTTGAATGTGGTTCCTTTTGCGAGCTTCTTCATCTTCTTAACAGGTGGATACATCATGCTGATGCTGGCCAAAGAGCGGAGTGATCTACGGGCCACTGAGATGCAGGCGAGTCTAGAAAGGACCAAGAGTCAGTTTCAGTTAATTGTGGAAACGGCCATTGAAGGTATTCTTGCCTTCGATAAGGATTATGTGATTACTTTTGCTAACGAGAAGATAGCGTCGTTCTTAGGCTATACAGTCGATGAACTTGTAGGTAGACCTTTTGATCAATTTGTACCTGAGGCTCATGTGGAGCTGTTCAACGAGCAGAAGTCTCTTAGAAAAAGTGGACAAGACAGTGTCTACGAATCCTGTATTCTCGGAAAAGGTGGGGTTGAGCGCTGGTTCTTGATCTCGGCCAAGGCGATGCTTGACGAGTCGGGTAATTTCAAGGGCTCGTTTGCCATGCTGACCGATATTAATGATAGGAAAGAAATGGAGCTTGCGCTTCAGGCGTATAATAGACAGCTCATCGACCTAAGTAACCGAGACGGTTTAACGGGAATTGCCAATCGGAGGCGCTTTGATGAGGCGCTGGAGAAAGAATATGCTAGGATTCGGCGCAGTGGTTCGCAGCTTTCTGTCATACTCTTGGACATAGACCATTTCAAGGCGTACAACGACTACTATGGCCATGTTACGGGAGATGAGTGCCTGCGTAAGTTCGGTGCTATGCTTGAGGAAAGTGTAAGCAGATCAGTGGATCTAGCTGCACGCTATGGAGGAGAAGAGTTTGCCTGCCTACTTCCTGATACCAATCTCCAAGGTGCTGTTACCGTTGCGGAAAGGATCCAACAGCGGATCGCAGACTTGAAGGTTGAACACAAAGCATCGCCAATCTCGCAATATGTAACAGCCAGTTTTGGTGTGATTACGGTGCGGTACTCTCCGGAGATCTCCACAACGGACATAATTGATATGGCAGATAAGCTGCTGTACAAAGCAAAAGAAGCCGGCCGCAACCGGATTGAACATGCCGAATGGAACGGCCATCAAGTTAACCCCAGCTGAAGCTGGGGTTACTGTCTCCATGTGTCTGGAGGAAGGATAACCTATTTCTACCACGATCCTGCCCAGTAGGCTGAGATAGCCGATAGTTTAGAGGGGATGCTGTTTCGCCCGAAACAGTACCCTCTTTTTTGATGCAGCTTCCTCCATGTCTGCCAAGAATGTTAATTATTCTGTTATACAATATTATTTAAAAAACAAACCACCAGTCATGTAGGCTAGCTGGGCAAAAACGTTGTCATTTGGTTTATTCGGTATTTCGTTTTATTGTGTTTAGTGTTAGAATATGTTTTGGACGCCCATAGTCCTATTACATACCCGGCCCCATATAGCTCTAGAGTCTGAAGCATTTTAGGAAGGACGTGATCTCAAATGAATTGGCTTGTACTGGTGTTTTTTGCAAGTGTGCTAGCGCTAGCATACGCGGGCTTCAACTTCTTTTCGGTGCGGAAGCTTGACGAAGGAACTCAGCAGATGAAGGAAATCGCTGCCCGTATCCGCTTAGGGGCAGCCACTTTCCTGAACTATGAGTTTCGTATTATTGCTAGTATCGCTTTAGTCGTTGCGGTACTCATGGGCGTTGTGGTTGGCTGGTATGTGGGTGTGGCGTTCGTAATTGGAGCTGTGATGAGTTCTCTTGCCGCGGTAGTAGGTATGCGCATTGCGACCTATGCTAATGTGCGTGTAACGAATACAGCAAGAACAACTCGGCGTCTAGGGAACACCTTGAAGGTAGCGTTCCAAGGCGGATCCGTAATGGGGCTTTGTGTGGGCGGTTTTGCGCTGTTGGGTTTGGTAATCGTCTATGTGATCTTCGGTCTTATTCTGGGGCAGCTCTCCATTGAGAACGTGTACCTGGTGAGAAACTGGCTCGGGATCGAGTTCTCTCCATTTACTATGACGATTTCGGGCTATGCGCTTGGGTGTTCGATTGTAGCAATGTTCTTCCGTGTGGGCGGAGGCATTTACACCAAAGCAGCGGACATGGGTGCTGACTTGGTTGGAAAAGTTGAAGCAGGAATTCCTGAAGATGATCCACGCAACCCAGCGACCATTGCTGACAACGTTGGCGACAACGTCGGCGACGTTGCTGGACTTGGTTCTGACCTGTTGGAGAGTTTCGTGGGCGCAATATCGTCAGGTGTTATTCTCGCTTTTCACCTGTATCTTTCTAGTCAAGCGAAAAACGGTGGAATCACGTATTCTCTCCTGCAGAAGATGTTTATGTACCCTGTAGTTCTGGCAGGTGTCGGAGTTCTTGCTTGTGTTGTAGGTATAGCTTACATTATCCTCAAGGAGCTCTCTGAGGATCCCCACCGCGAGTTAAACATGTCTACCATGGTCTCTGCCGGTCTCACCATCCTTCTTGCTGGACTGGGATCTTGGTTTATGTTTCGCGGTGAAGACTTGACTGGTATTGATTTCAGACTGGGCGTGATGTCGCCTTGGATCGCTTCTATTCTAGGAATTGTAGCCGGAGTCGTCATCGGTTTCATTGCCGAGTATTACACCAGCTATGATTATAAACCCACCAAAAGCATTGCTGAAGCAAGTACCGAGGGCCCTGCTCTGACAATCACTCAGGGTATGTCTGTAGGTATGCGTTCGACAATGGCACCGGTGCTCGTACTAGGTGCAACAGTAATCGCAGCCTATGGCGCTGCTGGAATGTATGGCATTGCGATGGCCGCTGTTGGTATGCTTTCCTTCGTATCCACCACCGTTACCGTGGATACCTATGGGCCGATTTCCGACAATGCTGGCGGTATCGCTGAAATGAGCAACTTGGATCACGAGGTCCGGGGTATCACCGACAAGCTCGACTCGGTTGGAAACACAACTGCTGCCATTGGTAAGGGCTTCGCTATTGGCTCTGCCGCTTTGGCCGCTACCTCTCTCATGGTCGCCTATATTTACTCATATTCGCCACCTGATGTAGATCCTATCCTTGATTTCATCAACCCACTGACCCTGGCCGGTGCAATGTTTGGTACGGCTTTGCCATACCTCTTCTCGGGAATGCTGATCGAGTCGGTAACCAAGGCCGCGCGTAAGATGGTTGATGAGGTTCGCCGGCAGTTTAGAGAGAAGCCAGGGATCCTGGATGGAACAGAAGAACCCGATGTCAGCTCCTGCATCTCTATTGCTTCAGAAGGCGCTCTGCAGGAGATGAAGCTGCCATCTTATATCGCACTTGCCTTCCCGATCGTGGGTGGATTCTTGTTTGGAGCTAATTTCGTTGGTGGTATGTTAATCGGTGCCATCATGTCCGCCATTATGCTGGCGCTTTACACCGGAAACGCAGGCGGTGCGTGGGATAATGGTAAGAAGTATATCGAATCTGGTGGATTGAACGGTCACAGCAAGGGTGGCGAAACCCATGCCGCTGCTGTTGTGGGTGATACAGTAGGTGATCCCCTCAAGGATACCGTTGGCCCGTCGCTCGACATCTTAATCAAGATCATGTCCACCATTTCTCTGATAGCAGTCGCAGTATTCTCCAAGTACAATCTCTTCGATCTGTTGAGTAAGCTGTTCTAGTGAAATCACCGCTAGCGTGTGTCACAGTACGCGCTAGCGGTGATTTTCTTAGAGAAAGTTGCATAAGTGAAAGAGGAAATCAGATCCTAATATGGAAAACTGGAATATTCCTATTCTAGATGCTGGGTTATAGAGCCTGCGCAGCCTGTCAACATAATAGGGACAGCAATAACAGCGGGTTCGTGTTGTTCGAGCGGCACAGAATCGGCCGCTCGGTTTTTTTGCCCAAAAGCGAGCTTTGAGGGGTGTGGTGATTGCTTGAACATTCTACTGGAACGGATTAAAGAGAATACAGCGGCGGTTGTTCCCATCGCAGTGATTGTCCTGATCTTGAAATTCACCCTGGTTCCTCTTGCGACATCGGCTGTACTTCGTTTCCTCGTTGGTGCAGTCTTGG
>Ga0209537_1005460_pt1 | contig 10080 bp, 5 predicted proteins | sample BioPla4DNA1_FD_187698 | JGI IMG/M metagenome (GOLD analysis project Ga0209537, IMG submission 187698) | Biogas fermentation microbial communities from Germany - Plant 4 DNA1 (SPAdes) (version 2) | ecosystem: Engineered > Bioreactor > Anaerobic > Digestate | place: Bielefeld, North...
CTGATTCAGGATTGATTCCAGCAGTTTTGATACGCTGGAATCCTTGGCATCCGACAAAAATAGATGCTGAAGTAATTCTGAGTCGATGGTAACATGGTATTGAGCCATTGCAAGGTCACCTCCGGTTTTGGTTTGTTTTGGTCACTTACCATTCTAAACCAGGGGCCTTGTCTTGGCTCTTCATTTTACACAATTATATGGACTTAACTGGTGCACAAGCCCTTGGTGGCGTAACTTAAAGCAGGATTATCATATCAGATTATAAAAGGAAAATAAAAGGAGCACGGCGAATAATGGCCATTATGGGCGCTTTAACCAGGTTTGAAATCTACATCCTAACGAGGTGCTTTTAACAGAGCACCACTAAAATTTACAGGGGTCACCCTTGAGACGTGGCCGACTACAGGCAGTGCTTGCTTGGGGATGAGGATTTAAGTGCCACTATTAGGTACACAAAGCCCGAGAAAGGCCTGGAGATGCCCGTCGAGAAGCTGTTGTGGGGTAGAAGAGTTTTAATAGAGAGTTTTAGGGTGATACATGTATGACAGAATTAGGTTCACTAACTGAGATTGATCTTCGTCAGGTATGGGGTAATGAGGCAAGAGATTTTACCCCTTGGTTAAAAGAAAACATTGAGGAGCTCAATCAAGTGCTGGGGCTCGATATTGAAATTATTGAACGCGAAGGCTCGGTAGGATCTTTTGCTGTGGATCTTGTAGGAAAGGACCTGGGTTCAGGACGCACTGTAATAATTGAAAATCAACTTGAACCAACAGATCATATACATCTAGGCCAGTTGCTTACCTATACAGCAGGTCGCGGGGCAAAAATAGTAGTCTGGATATCTCCCCAGTTTCGCGAAGAACATCGCCAGGCCCTAGACTGGCTGAACGAAAACACCGGCGAGGATCAGGCTTTTTTCGGTGTGGAAATTAAACTGGTGCGCATTGATGATTCCCGACCCGCTCCCTTATTTAAGCTTGTTTCTCAACCTAATGAATGGCAGAAGAGCGTTGCCATTTCCAGAACGATAAGCTCAAGAGAGGAAGCATACCAAGCTTTCTGGGCAACCTTCCTGGAAAGACTTAAAAAGCATGCTCCGGGTTTCACTAATGCTAAAAAAGGATTACCTCTGAGTTGGTTCAGCATTGGCGCTGGCAGGAGCGGTTTTTCTTACGCAGTAGCTTTTAAGTTAAGGGGAAGGTTCGGTGTGGAGCTCAATATTGACACTGGAGATAAAGATAAAAACGAGCAGTTTTTCGACCAGCTTTACAGACAAAAAGATGGTATAGAGCAGGAAATGGGGATAGTTTTAAGTTGGGAGCGGATGGATAATGCCCGCCTCTGCCGCATAGCTACTTATCGTGAAGGAAGTATTGAAGCCGAAGGACAAGAATTGGAGGAGCTGCAGGACTGGGCCGTAGACAAATTGATCAGATTTAGAGATATATTTGGTAATCGTATCAAAGCACTATAAACAATTGAGTGGAGTAGCCCTGAGGAACTCACTCTGCAACCGAAAATGAAACTCCGCCCCTACCAGAAGGAAGCAATTGAGTCCGTTCTGAAAGGCTTTTAACGCTCCCACCGCGGCAAGCTCATCATGCCCCCGGGGTCAGGCAAGACCTTTGTGGCGCTTAATATCGCCGAGAAGCTGGTCGGCCTAGGTGTTTATGTCCTAATTGATCTAATTGACGATTACAAGTGAGGCGATATCTGTGGGTGCGAGTTATAAGAAACTATGGAAATTGCTTATAGACCGAGATATGAAAAGGCGGGATTTATGCGAGAAGGCAAATGCAAGTGCCACTTCTTTGGCAAAGCTGGCAAAAGGTGAAAATGTAACTACTGACATATTGGTAAAAATCTGTAGAGCCCTGGATTGTGATATAGGCGATATTATGGGGATTGTACCGGATGACGCAAATCATCGATAATTATTGTAATCAATGAAGGAGTCAATCAATAATATGGGTTATCAAAATTTAACAGATACAAAAAAACAGTTCTTGGACAAGCTTTATTCTATTGCTTTGCCATCTACAAGGACGGGGTTGTTTTATAATTTATTCCCTTATCCAACGAAAATATCTCCTGAGGCCATCGCCGTATATATTGCCGCACACACAAAGCCAGGGGATACAGTGCTTGATGTCTTCGGAGGGAGTGGTTCAACCGGTTTGGCTGCCTTGATGTGCGAACATCCAACAGATACCATGAAGGCATTGGCAGAAAAACTTGGCTTTCAACCTGTATGGGGTGCAAGGAATGTTATTATATATGAAATTGGAAAATACGGTGCTTTTGCATCAAATGTAATGGCATCTCCACCGGATGAAAAAGCTTTTTCGACAATTGTCAAGGAGTTACTCCAAAATGCTGAAGAAGAAATGCGTGGTATATATGACACCGTGGATGCTTCGGGCAAGCCGGGAATAATTCGTCACATTATATACTCAGATGTGGTTTTGTGCCCTAATTGTGGTGAAGAGCTTACATATTATCAAGGTATGGTTCGATTTAACCCTTTGCGAATTGATGGATACGGAATATGCCCTTATTGTGGGTATAAAGATAAGGCTTCAACATTTAGCTATCAGACCGAAACTGTTTATGATAGTTTAATTAAAAAGCACATTACTCGGAGGAAGCGCGTCCCTGTACGTGTTTATGGTCAGTCGGGATCAAAACGATGGGTGCGGGAAGCTACAGAGACAGATATTCAGCAATTTAATAACATGGAGAGCAGGGACTATCCCTCTCAATGTGAAGCGAAGGAATTAGTGTGGGGTGAATTGCATCGTGGCTATCATATAGGAATTACTCATTTGCATCATTTTTATACAAAGCGTAATTTCCTCGTAATGTGGTATTTATGGGAAAAAGCGAAAGCCTATGAGCCGTCGATCAGAGACGCAATACATTTATTATTATTAAGTTACAATGCTTCCCACGCCACACTTATGGCACGCGTTGTTGTCAAGAAGGGATCTAAAGACTTTGTCTTAACTGGCGCTCAAAGCGGCGTTCTTTATGTCAGCAGTTTACCTGTTGAAAAAAATATTTTTTTGGGACTCAGGAGGAAGCTTGGTAATTTTGTAAATGCTTTCGGGTATCTCAATAAATGCTCAGGCCGAATGAAGGTTATCAATGCTAGTAGTCAGCGTTTAATTCAACCTAATCAATCAGTTGATTATGTTTTTACTGATCCACCTTTCGGCGATTTTATACCATATGCTGAAGTGAATCAGATTAACGAATTATGGCTTGGTAAACCTACTAACCGGGACGATGAGATAATTATCAGCCCATCCCAAAAGAAAGATATTCGTCGTTATCAAAAAATGATGACGGAAGTTTTTACTGAAATTCGCCGTGTCCTTAAAGATGATGGTTATGCAACCGTAGTTTTCCATTCATCGAAAGCATCTGTTTGGAATGCACTCTGTTCCGCCTTTACTGAAGCAGGATTTGTAGTTAATGCTGCAACTTCATTAAATAAAAGTCAAGCAAGTTTTAAACAAGTTGTATCAGAGGGTTCTGTTCAAGGTGATGCATTGATACTGTTGTCAAAAGGGAAAGGAAACATCTTATATTCAGATTCTCAAGCACTTCTTAATGAGGTTATTGAAAATAATATATCGAATACATCAACAAATGAGAGACAGATTTACACTGACTACGTTAGGCAATGTTTAAAACGGGGCATAGCGGTGGAGTTTGATGCAAAGACCGCCTATGATTATATTGAACGAAAATTGGAGGCGGTTAAATGATGGATAACCCGATGAGGAAACGTTTGGGACAATATTTTTCGGGTAGTAAAGTGGCAAATTTGTTGGTTGATATTTGTAAACCGACTTGCTTTGAGCATGTCATCGATCCAATGGCAGGGATTGGGGATATGCTGTACGCTTCAATTCAATATGGAGTGCCATCTGCTAACGTGTACGGAATTGAAATTGACCCTGTTGTAGGATTGCAATGTAAAAAGAAAATATCACCAGGTAAAGTGTTTATAGGTGATGCGTTTTCTCTTGAACCATATTTCTTTTTTAAACGCAAGGCTTGGGATTTGGTTATCACCAATCCACCTTATGTTCGTTATCAAACTTTGGGAAATTATGAAAGCAGGGGCATTGTACTTAAGAATGCCATACAAATAAGACGCAGTCTTAGTAAGATTATTAATACACTGGATCATCTTTCTGATGAAGAAAAAATATGTTTTCTAAAGATTATTAGGTATTATTCAGGCTTATCAGATTTGGCTGTCCCTGCATGGATACTCTGTGCAGCATTGACAAAACATGACGGTCAGCTTGCTATGGTCGTACCTGAATCTTGGATTAGTCGTGATTATGCGTTGATAATCCAATATATGTTGTTGAAGTTTTTTGACATAAAGTATATAGTCGAGGATCTTAACTCTGTGTGGTTTCCGAATGCCTTAGTAAAAACATACCTTATTGTGGCGAAGCGTATAAAATTTCGTAGGAACCTTAAAGACATTGAAAATTCACAATATAAATATATCAGATTGGCTTCTACATTAGTTGGTGAGAGAAGTCTTATAGAAAAATTAAGTTATGACGGACAAACCGGGCGTAAGGCTTTTCACAGTCTTTTGGATTCCGATAATGATGTGTCCGGGGATGGTTTTGAGCTAAAGCATATTACCATGACTGAGTTTATATCGAAAATGAACGCATCGCCTGTATTTAATAAACTTCTGTCAAAGCTTGAGCCAAGGTTACAGGTTATTTACGAGCCAGTAATTCCTAAAGAGCTTCGAGATGTTATCGGAGATAATTTACATTATTGCAATTTGAGTGATCTTAAGTCTTGGGGATTTCAAGTTGGTCAAGGGTTAAGGACCGGTGCAAATAAATTCTTTTATGGAAAGGTTATCAAGACTGACGGCCATATTGATTTTCTTAAAGTTGACAACATTTTCGGTGATAAAATTATTCCGGTTTCACATAGATATTCATTACCTGTTTTGCGCTATCAAAGCGAGTTGTCAGATAGCTATGTTGTTTCAAAAGAAATGCTGTCATATCGGTTGCTTTACATACAGGATGATTTCTTTACCGATGACGGTACCTTACGATATCCATCTGATTTACCTTTGTATGAGCATATAACTGAAGCAGAGCATATGACCATTTACAGTGGCGGGAAGGCCACTCGTTTTTCAGAATTGACTGCCGTGAAGCCAAACATTCGCCCTGCTGATCCTAATAAAAATTCTAAGCAGCGCTATTGGTTTATGTTACCAGAGCTTGCAAAAAGGCATTTGCCGCTGCTCTGTATTTCTCGAGTTAATCATAAAAATGTAAAGTGCTTTTTGATTGCCCAAGATGGTATAGTTGTAGACGCCAATTTTTCTACTCTTTGGACAGATTGCGTAGATAAGAGAAAAGTATACGCCATATTTGCATTAATGAATTCATTATTCATCCGAGCATATTTTGAATCAATTGCAACAGTCATGGGCGGTGGTGCACTTAAGATTGAGGCAACACATATACGGCAACTTCTATTACCTTTTCCAACAGATGAAACGATCTCATCACTATATTTGCTTGGGAAGCGCTTCGCGGAATCTAATCCTACTGAACGTGGCAGTGTACAATCGGAAATTGATAGGTTAGTAATGCGTTTAGTAACAGGCATTGCCGATCCCCAAAATCAGTGTGAAAAATTGCAAGCCTTTTTGCAATCTAAGATTAATGCACGGACAATTTAAGGAGGGGATTATTTGATTAACATTAACCTTGAAGCTGCAAGAGAATTTGCTATACAGGCAAATAGATATATTAACTCAGATGCTTCGGAAAATGTTTTGCGTCATCTGTGTTCAGCCTATCTGCCGCAGATGTTTCCTGATAACCCTTGGTGGATTCAGGAACATAGTAAAGGGGCTGAGGCTCATGTTCATTATATAGATACTAAAGGATTAAGACGGACAGGGTTTATTGATTCCCTTGTTGGCAAAACGGCAATTGAATATGAAAAGAATTTGTCCATCAAAACAATTTATGAAGAGGGATACCATCAGGTCAAGAAATACTGTGCCGCTTTACTAAATGAGGGAAATTCATGTGATGATATAATCGGTGTACTTTCAGATACTGTACGTTGGCTTGCATTCCGTGTAAGAATTGAACATGTGCTAAATCCTGGATTAGATTACAGCCCTGAAGACATCACATTGGAACAAATAGACGCTGTTAATCTGCAGGACACCAGTGACTACAACTTGAAGTTATTTGAACTTTTCATTAACCGTTATCTAGGACGTGAAGGATCACGCCGCCTTGACCCAACAGTATTGGCCATGGACATGGGCTTTGATAGCGTGTTTTATTATCAACATATTAAAGATTTCCGGAATGTTGTCAATGCTGCATTTTCAAGTAGAGCATACTATGGAAATATGATAGCGTCACTTTGGCAAAATTTTGTCTGCTATCTTGAGGACAATGGAGAACAAACGTTCAACAGAAATGTTTATACAAATGAATTATATATGATAACGCTAGCAAAATTATTATGTGCCAATATTTTGAATGAAGCTTATGTACCTTGCGACGAGGCTACACTGAAGAATATTTTGAATGGGCAGTGGTTTAAGGAAAAGGGATTTGTCAACATCGTAGAATATGATTATTTTGGCTGGTTAAACGAGACTCCTTTTGTTAACGATATTGTATCGATAGCTCAGCGTATGCAAAAAGATTTGGCAGCTTATGACTACAGCAATGTTGAGACAGAGGATTTATTTGGCCCTCTTCTTGCTCAATTGGCAGATAAAGACCGTCGTTTGCTTTTAGGTCAGGAATTTACCCCTCAATGGCTAGCTGAAAAAATCGTATCTCATGCAATCGAAATGCTTCCAGAGAATGAGTATCCGAATTTTGTTGATATGTGTTGCGGCTCGGGTGTTTTTATCGTTGAAACAATAAAACAAACGATTGAAAAATATCAGATCTCACCAGAGAACTGCAATGATGATACCCTGCATATTCTTATGAACTGTATTGTAGGCTTTGATATTGACCCTCTAGCTGTGCTCTTAGCAAAGCTTAATTGGGCTATGGCAATGAGGGGGTTTATACCATATGTAGGAGCTGATTTGATAATACCCATATATCATGCTGACTCACTATTTACTGTTGCTCCAGTAACGACTCTTATTAATGACGATTATGAAGTACAAGCTATACATATGATTTTTGACGGAGAAGAAGTCACTTTGCCAGGTTTTCTTATTACCCCTGAAAACAGAGAACTATTCGATTCTTTGATCCAAACGTGTTATGAAACCGCAAAGGTAAGAGCGCAAAATTCAATTGGTGATTATCAGCACTCTCAGGCTGTGACACTTGTAAGAAAGCTAATAAGCGATGCCGGTGTCGACTTAAATAAGGAGCAGTGTGATGAATTATGCAAGAGCTGTTTTGATCTTATTATTATACTTGAAAAATTGCAAAAGGAAGGCCGCAATGGCATATGGCCATTTCTACTTGGTAACAGTTATCGCCCCGGTTTTGTAAAAGAACAGTTTAACGCAATCATATCCAACCCTCCTTGGATGGCAATGAGTAAACTTGCCAATAATCCTTATAAAAGAGTTTTGGTGTCATGGGCAGAGCTATATGGAATAAAGCCAACTGGCAGTTCTCATCTCCACATTGAGTTAGCAACAATCTTTTTATTAAACTCGGTTAATAAGTATCTCAGGGATAATGGGGTTTGTGGTGTTATAATGCCCGACACACTTTTAAATGGGTATCATCACGAGCAATTCAGGAAGCAGCAGTATCTTCGGGCCGACCGTCCGGTTGCTCTGAAAGTAAATGAGATTTGGGATATTCCTGTCGATACATTCAAGAACAAGGCAATTGTAATATTTGGTCAGAAAGTAAATAGCTATAATTTAAATCCTATTTTAGGACGGCGTATTAGAAAAGGCATGTCAGATGAATTGTGCGAATATCGGTTGTTACGTCAAGGACGACGAACAGCTTGGTCTTCTAATCCTAATGCGCAGACTATAACTGAGGGAGTATTAGAGTCAATACCATTCCTTCAGGGTGCTGATATAATGCCCAGAACACTTATCTTCCATAAAGTTGAACCACAGCCTAATGGGAAATGGTCAATTAAACCTATTCCACGGCAAAATGATGCACTGTCTTATCTTGTTGACGGTGCCAAAAGGTATGTGAATTTTACGTTGGATGCAACAAATATAGATAATCAGTTTATTTATGACTGCTATATGTCACATCATATTTTACCTTTTTATGTTTGCAGTCCGGCAAAGGCACTTCTTCCAATGAAAAAAGAAGATGGGCGTTGGCAGGTGGTTGACGAGCAAGATCTTGTTACATATGGAACGTCGACTTCTACAGCATTCAATTGTATTTTTCAGGAAGCTGGAAAAACTGCACGTGAGTATTTCCAAAAAATCAATTATCGGAACAAACTTGATCCACAGATATTCGAAAGAGTTTCCGATGATAAATATCTCGTAATGGCTGGTGCTGGTGGTGGATACACTTGTGCTGCTTATATTCAGATAGCTCGACTTTCCAAAGATAAGACAATTATTGACCAGACTTTATATTGGTATATTGCGCAATCTGAAGACGAGGCACTTTATATAACAGGGTTACTTAACAGCCAAGCTTTGGATACTATTATTGCTGACTTTCAGCCCGAGGGTGCTTTAGGTAGGAGACATGTTCACAAGTTGCCTTATGCGGTGACACCGCCTTTCGATGCGGACAATCCTAGTCACCTGCTTGTAGTTGAAAAAACACGTGCACTAAAAAAAGCACTTGATAATAGTTTGCCTAGTTCCGAGGTTTTTGAATATTGTTCACCTGCACGGAGTAATTTGTCTGTTCGTAGACGTAGATTCCGTTTATTTATACAACAACTACCTGAAAGTAGAGACTATGAAGATGCGTGTCGAGGGGTTTTCAATGTGTAATTATTAATTTGTACTAGGAATAAAAAGTTCTAAAAGCAAAGAAAAGCCGGGGCGTTAGAAGCTAAAGCCTACCAAGGAATTACGTTTTTCATTGTAACAATTACATATATGTTAAAGGTAACCAGATATATAGGACATTTTTCTAGGTATAGAACTATTCTGCAACTATGTGGAAAATGAATGCTCATTGTTAATTCTCAAATAGATCGAACGAGAATAGGCAAGCGGACAAGTGACCTTTCATTACTATCCCTATCTAAAGAAAAGGCTTATTTGCCGGGAAAATGCTGGTATTTTAGCCTCGGTTGTGAACTGTAACAAAGGTTTTTTTATGACATTAATATGACACCACACAGACTGCGGCCTACTTGACTCAAAGTACCCATTTTCCAGATTAATTTACCCTTAGCTAGCTAACTCACTTGACTCACGCTGAGTAACTGTTCCGGCTGACTGAATTAATGATGTATGAGTTATTCCATCATGGCAACATAGAACCGCAATTGGTAAAATATGAAGGATATTATTAGTTTAATGCCGAATTATTACTTATTTTCAAACTCTTACATCTCAATATATTATATCCTAACTTGCCAAGCAAGTTATTTGTTAATGTCAATCAAAAATTAGGCCATTTGCTGTGTATACGCTAACATAAAAGTGATCCAAAAAAGGTAGAAACGCTAGCGAAAAAGTGGACCACTCTGCCAGACCAATCCCCTATCATTGAAAGTGCAGAAATCAATATAGGGGGAAGTAGGAGTGATCAGAGTGGACCAATATCAGCTTATCAGACAATTGTATTTGATGGAAGGGATGTCTCAAAGAGCAATTGCCAAACAATTAGGAATATCACGCAATACAGTTCGACGCTACTGTAAGGGAGAGCAGGTTCCCTGGGAGCGTAAGCCTGTAAAAAGAGCACCTAGCATCATAACTCCAGATATTATTGAATTTATTAAATCATGTTTGGAGGAGGATGCCCAAAGTCCAAATAAACGACAAAAGCATACTGCCCAGCGAATCTATGACCGCTTATGTGAGGAAAAAGGATTCACCGGTGGATGCTCTAC
>Ga0209537_1005465_pt1 | contig 10072 bp, 7 predicted proteins | sample BioPla4DNA1_FD_187698 | JGI IMG/M metagenome (GOLD analysis project Ga0209537, IMG submission 187698) | Biogas fermentation microbial communities from Germany - Plant 4 DNA1 (SPAdes) (version 2) | ecosystem: Engineered > Bioreactor > Anaerobic > Digestate | place: Bielefeld, North...
CAGGACCTACTGTGTATTTATATTCAAGCGGAAACTCAGTTGCCTGTAATTCAAACTCTGCATATTTTTTATTTTCTGTATCTACTTTTACTTCAGAAGTAGCTGCATTATCAAACTCCCATCCACAATAACTACCTATTATATATATCGTTGCACCATCTGGTGTATTTTCTGGTAAATATGCTTTAATATTAACTATTGTAGGCTCTTCACTCGGTGGCGTTGGAATTGCTGCCCAACTTGCCACTGTGTCTATAACTACCCCTTCAGGAGCAGAGTCTATTTTTCTGTTACCGTCTAAGTCATTTCCATCTGCTTTGACTTCTACATATTTCCAATCAGGACCTACTGTGTATTTATATTCAAGCGGAAACTCAGTTGCCTGTAATTCAAACTCTGCATATTTTTTATTTTCTGTATCTACTTTTACTTCAGAAGTAGCTGCATTATCAAACTCCCATCCACAATAACTACCTATTATATATATCGTTGCACCATCTGGTGTATTTTCTGGTAAATATGCTTTAATATTAACTATCGTAGGCTCTTCACTCGGTGGCGTTGGAATTGCTGCCCAACTTGCCACTGTGTCTATAACTACCTCTTCAGGAGCAGATTCAATTACTCTGTCGCCAATTTCATTACCCTCAGCATCTTTTTCTACATATTTCCAATCAGGACCCACTGTGTATTTGTATTGAAGCGGGAATTCTGCTACCTGTAATTCAAACTCTGCGTATTTTTGTCCATTGTCAGTTTTTACCTCAGAAGTTTTAGCTCCACCAAAATCCCAGTTACAATAATTACCTATAATATATATCGTTGCATCATCTGGTGTATTTTCTGGTAAATATGCCTTAAATGATACAACAGGAACAGGCGGTTCTTGTCCTGCTGTTTTTGGCAAACAGCCTGTTAAAGCAAAGACTATTGAAAGTAAAATTAGCATATAAAACAGACTTTTCTTCAAAACACATACCCCCTTTACAGTAAAATACTTTTTTCTATGTTCATATCACTTACTTCTTAATTACAGGTACCCAAACAGACCAACCCTCATTTTCGCTTTTTCTTACTTTAAAATCGCCATACCCCCTTTCGTCAGTAATTATCTTTCCTTGCACATGTCCAGTATAGTCATAAAAAGTTGTGTTAGGTTGCCTTGAGTTGATTCTTTTAGAAATTATTTCTCCTGCTTCACCATCAGATATCATTAAAACTAAGCCATCGCCTTCTACTTCTTCTAATCCTTCTCTTACATAAGAATAAACATCTTCATCGTTATTATCAACTTCATAACCTGGACCATAAGCAAAGTACTTTCTTACTTCTAAAAGTTTGTCTAACTCATTTATCATGTTATAAATGTAATAATCTTTCCAATAAACAACAGGTATACCATGTTCTCTAGTTAGTATATATGCATATGCTTGATATTTTCTTCTGTATATTCCTGGATCTTTTCCGTCTCTATTTGTATCGTGATTATCTACAAAAGTGACAGCTCTATTTTTATAACCTTCTTTATTTACCAACCCTGTATATTGAAGAGTTCTCATATCTGTACCGTTAATCATATCTTCGAAAGACCTTCTTAAAGGAAAATCGAATACTTTTAAATCGTCATTATTTACAGTATCAAGAAATTTTGCTAAAGTGTTTATATCTTCAATCCATGCTTCTCCCACAAAAAATAAATCTTTGCTTGAACTTTTTTGAACATCGTTTATAAACTGATTAATAAATCTGGAATCGATATGTTTTACAGCGTCTAAGCGAAATCCGTCAAAGCCTATCTCGTTTATTATCCAATTTCCCCAGTTAGTTACGTCTTCTTGTACTTCAAGATTTTCGTAATCTACATCTGCTCCCATCAGATAATCGTCATCCCATATAAAGGTGTAATCCCAACTTTTGCCTTCAAACAAAAATTTTCCAGATGTTTTTGTTTTTTCATCCCAATCTACACCATCAAAACATTGCCAGTTCCATTGAAAGTCACTATATTTATTTTTTCTTCCGGGAAAAGTAAACTTTGTCCAAGCTAAAATTGTTTGACCAGGTTTGTCTGGACTATTTAAACTTAATTTCACTGTTTCTGTAGAGTCTGCTCCCATTCTATGATTTAATACAGCATCATAATAGACTTTGATACCGTTTCCATGAAGAATCTTAATAGCACTTTCTAATTCCTCTTTTGTTCCATACTTAGTTCTAACTGTACCTTTTTGATTGAATTCTCCTAAATCCCATAGATCATAAGTTGCGTATCCTACATCCCTTTTTCCACCCATCGCCTTATTAGCGGGAGGTAGCCATACAGCAGTGAATCCAACTTCTGATAATTCAGGAGCCTTTTGAACCAAAAGACACCATAGATTTTTTTCTTCTTCTGGATAATCTGCTTCACCCATTTCCCAATAAAAAGCCTGTAAAATGGTTTCATTTTTATTCAAAACAGACAGAAACCCATCGTTTTTATTTGGGTTGTATACACATCCACCTAAAATCGTATTTATTACAAGGGTTAATGAAAGTAGATATAAAATCGTTTTTTTCAAGCTTAGTACTCCTTGATTAATATAAATTTTTATTAATTGAAAGAATATTGAAAGATATTTATTTTCTAAAAATAAGAATAAGAATATATATAATAGAAAACGTTTCCTTTTTTATTATACTAAAATGGAAACATTTTCACTAATCTAAATAACTGTGATTAGGAGCATTTAATGAAAAATAAAGCTGTTTAATTGCGATTAACTTAAATAATCTTACAATTTCATAAAATTGTATTAATTTAGATGGAAATGTGATTAACTAATGTAGTAAGAAATGACTTATTTTTGATATAATTATTTTTAATTGGTTGTTTGTAAAGAGACTATTTAAAAGGTCTCAAAATATTGTAAGAAAGATAAATTTAACTGTTGGGGGAGACATATGCTTAATATTGCTGTTATTGTTAATACTTTGGCGGTACTTTTAGGATCTGTATTAGGAACTTTTATTGGTAATAAACTTCCAGAAAATATTCGAAAGATCCTTTTTTCAGCCGTTGGATTAACTACTTTGATAATTGGAGTTGATATGGGGTTAGAGGCGAGTAATTTAATAGTGGTTCTTGTATCTTTGGCTTTAGGGGGGGTTATCGGAGAATTATTAAAAATAGAACAAGGTCTTGGAAAATTAGCTAATTTAGTTGAAAATTCAGAGGGCGAAACACCTTTTGTTAAAGGCTTTATAACAGCCACTGTGTTGTTTGTTATTGGACCTATGACCATAATAGGCTGTTTAAATGCAGGCCTGGTAGGAGATAATTCTATTATCTTTTTAAAATCAGTGTTAGACGGTATTTCAGCGATGGTTTTAGCATCAGCTTATGGTACTGGGGTTATTTTTTCTACCCTCAGTGTTTATTTAATACAAGGATTAATAGTTAGTTTAGCAGGTATGTTGTCTTTTCTTTCTAATCCATATTATTTAAATGATTTTACAGCAGTAGGCGGGGCAATGGTGATAGCTGTTGGTATAAGATTACTAGAAATAAAGGATATAAAAGTTGGAAACTTTCTCCCTTCTTTAATTATTGTGGTGCTAATTAATTATATTCTAACCTTTTTTGTGTTATAGATTAAATAAAGTCAATTACCCACCGCCCCTAGAGGCGGGGGCTTGTAGAAATACAAGCTCGGTTGATTAGCCTATGTCATTAGTTTTTGCTAATGATTAGTTATAGCAGAATATATAGTCACCGTGGGATGCTCCACAAGTCCCATGCTCTGAGGGTAATGGTTAAACATCTCTGAGGGGTAGGAGAAGTGCTGTTACCATTAAACCTGCTATAACATTGGCGATGTGGACCTACAGGCTTCGGCCTGACTTACCTTGATGGAGATTTTAAATGTGGTATATGTATTATCTGTTGAAGGCAACCCTTTGATGCCAACTAAAAGGCATGGCAAAGTTAGACGTCTCTTAAAACAACAGCTTGCTAAAGTAGTTAAAGTTAAACCTTTCACTATTCAGCTATTATATGAAACTACTAGCTATACACAAAATATCACACTTGGTATAGATAGTGGTTATAACTACATAGGTTTCTCTGCTGTCACAGAAAAAGAGGAATTAATATGTGGTGAAGTTAAACTAAGAAATGATATATCTTCAACTTTTATGTTTAAAATAGAGACTTTAGAAGCGGAGATTTTTGAAAAAAGCTTTTGAAATTATAGTGGGTCTAGGGCGGAGCCCTTTCCCTTCTTCTTTGCTACACGTAGCGAAAAAATAAAGAAATTCAGAGTTAGTAAGAAAGAGTTATATGTGTATTTTTATAAAAGTTAACTTAAAATATATAAAATCCAAGTTTCATAATCTCTAAAGAGGGTAAATTTGAGAATTGTGAAGGATATAATAAAAATGGGGTGGAAATAGTGAATGAGGAAGTACTAATTATTGAAGAGTCTATATTTAACGATCAAACTAAAAGGTTAGCAAAAGCTATGGCAAATCAACTTGATTGTCGGTGTGTCACAACAAATGAGGCTAAATCACTTAATGTAGATGATTATAAGGTGGTTGGATTTGGTTCAGGAATTTACTTTGGTATGCATCATCCAAAAATTATTGAATTTGTAAATCAACTTACCGTAAAAGATCAAAAATCATTTATCTTCTCTACTCACGGAAGCCCCATATTAGGTAAATATCATGATGCTTTGCGTCTTGCCTTGAACCAAAGAGGGCGAACTGTTATTGGAGAATTTGATACAGTTGGATTTGACGGAACAGGGCCTTTTATGATCTTTGGAGGTGGACATAAGGGACGTCCTCATGAAGGTGATTGTAAACGCGCAAAGCAGTTTGTTCGAAAGCTTTTACCAGAGTATGATATTACCGATTTATATCTTACCAAGCTTGAGAAAAAGAATAAGATTACTGAAGGACATCCAAATGTATACAAAATAGATTCTGTTATTTTGGTTGGAGATAAAGTAACAGTAAATCAGAATAGATGTATTGGATGTGGCGTGTGTACCGAAAAGTGTCCGTTGTCTGTGTTTGATATATCTGATGGTAAAGCTATCCCTAATAGGGAACTTGACTGTGTTTTTTGTCAAAAATGCCTAACTTTCTGCAATTATCGCGCAATTACGCTTCATGGTAGTAACTATGATTATATTAGCGTAGCTATAAGACATAGAAAAAAGTTTGGGCTTTAATTTAAATTATATGTTGTTTAAAATGATGAAAATAATAGTTTTTTTTTTGTAATATTAATCAAACAAACAAAAAACAAGCCCTCGTTTATGAGGGCTTGTTGGAATTTAAGATAAAGTGTTTCTATTTAAGTTTTTCTTGAAGTTGTGCAATTTGTTCTTGGGTTAACCCTACTTTTTCTGTAAGGTATTTCATAGCAACTTGTTTTATGTTTGAGTCATCAACAGGTTTTCCATTGTTTATTTCTTTGAATAGATCTGCTATTATTTTTTCGATTGCGTCATAAGCTGGGGTACCCGGTTTTACATGGAAGTAGTTTTCATAAGATTTGACATAATCTTTGTAAATTTCTTCAACAGAGGCGTCCATAATCGCTTCAAGTAATGCAACTGTAATTCCAGCCCTGTCTTTTCCTTCAACACAATGTATTAAATAAGGGGGTTCTTTTTCTATCATAAACAACAGCCCTTCTCTTAACTTGTTAGCAAAATCTTCACTCATTGGATCGACTCCCATGTTTAAAGCAATTAAATTCCCTTTTTCATAGATTGATCTATAGTAATCAGAATATTGTAGATTGTTTAGTAGTTCTTCTTGAGAGTCCGATAAATTGATAACGGTTCTTATGCCTGCTTTTTTCATCAATTGACTAGCATAAGATGAACGTGGATCATCAATAGATGGATGAGAAGATCTGTACAGTTTTCCCTTTCCTATCTTTCCAACAGTTACTTCACGGAAGTTTGCGAATACTTCGTCGCTTTCATAATCTTGCCTATTATTAGTTTTTACCAGATGGCGAATTTCTAGTTCTGATTTGTAGGCACCTTTTTTTAGTAGTTGAATGGTCACAGGATCTCCAACTTCTAAGCTATAAGTTTCACCAAAATTTCCATAATTGATAGCTAATGTTAAATAATTATCAGATATTCTTATTAATGGTTTTCCTCTGTCAACATCACCATAAGTGGTCACAAAAGGAGCTTGAATGAGATGGTTATTTACTTTTATTACTACAATGTCACCAACTTCAAATCCTTCTTTAGTTAGAGCGTCTGCAGGTATATCAGTTCTTACGTTTCCATATTTATCAATTTGGCTTACAGTTCCTGAAACTTCTGACAGTATTTTTGTTAATTTGATTGTCCATTCTGGGCCAGAATAAACACCGTAGACTTCAGAAAAATTATCCATGTTTATAGCGACAGATACATTTAGCAGACTATTGTAATATATCAAGGTGTCTCCTTCAGGAACATCTCCAAAACTATTGACAAATGGCATTTCTCCTTCAAAGACTAAATTATTATCTTCAAAGATTTCTACATAAAATAGATCTCCAAACTGTGGATTTAACATTTCAAAGAGTTCGTCTGGAATATTAGACCATACGTTTCCATATTGGATGTCTAATACTGGAATATTTCCCATAACCGTATTACCTTCGATAGTAGGTTTCTGGTAAGGTATTGTGACTATGTCGCCTTCTAGTACAGGTCCTACATCTTCGAATTTGATTTGCCCAGAAGCTAATCTTGCCCCAACATACGCAAAAATATCTCTTCCATGGAAAGTATATGATTTTTCAGAACCAGGTAATCTTTGTTTTTCTACATCTATTATTCTTACCTCTTCAATTCCCATATCTTCGGCTACTAGACTGAATAATCCATTATCGGGTCCTACTAAGTAGTAACCCGTCTTTGTTTTTAAGACGATTGGATTTCTTTCGGTACCAACCCCAGGATCTACAACACAAACAAAGACCGTGTTTGTAGGCCAGTATTCAACTGTTTGTTTGAGACGATAAGCGCCTTCCCAAACACTAAATGCAGGGATATCATGAGTTACATCAAACATTCTTAAATCAGGATCAACTCCAAATGCTACCCCTTTCATTGCAGAAACGGCTCCATCTTTTAAACCAAAATCAGTTAAAAAGAGTAAGGCATTTGGACGCCCAGCGGCGAACAACATACTTAGTGTTGATAAAATCACCAACAAAGCAACAATAACTTTTGTAAAACTTGAGTTTTTAGAACCTTGACATTGTAACATGTAATGCACCCCCTTATATAATGATGATATTTACTGTAAATACTTGGTAATCAAATCTTTGAAGTTTTTCTCAGTTAGTGCTTTTTTTGCAAGTTTATCAGCCAATTCATTATAATAATCACCAGAATGTGATTTAATCCATACAAATTGTATATTTAATAACTTACTAAATATATCATAACAATTTTTGTAGGCTATCGTTATTTTTTTGTTTGCCTTCCAGTCTGCTTTTGCCCATTTTTCTAGTCCTATATAATCATGATTTATTATTAGTCTTTGATATTTATTAGTTTGGGTATATTCCATAGCATAAATAGCTGCACTTATTTCTCCTGCAACGTTTCTGCTCTTTGCATATTCGGGATTGTTTCCTGCAAAGCTATAAGTTTTGTTATCTTCGTTTTCGAGAAGCACAACCCCACTACCATAGATTTTAGAAGTGGAGTCGTAACTGCCGTCCACATAAGAAATTAAGGTTCTTGCTGGGTATTTTTTACTAGAATTACTACCTGTTAAGTAGTTTATAGCGTCTTCTTTTGATTTAAAACTTTTAAATTCAGAGTTTGGAAAGCCATAAACTTGATCTTTGCATTCTTCCCATGTTTCAAAAATGCCCGTTTTTCGTCCTTTTTTAACTGCATAATACTTTTTTTGCATTTTTAACCTCAAAATTAATTTGTTTTGTATACCTAGTCTATATTTATTATATTTTTTTCATGAGGGTATTGTTCAATGGTTCCCAAATACATAATATATTCTGCTAATGCATCTGCATCTGTAAATCCAGTATCGTACCCTGGCTTACCTTTTAACATAATGTATCCATCGCCACCTGAAGCAAGGTAGTTATTAGTAACCATCTTATATGTTTTATTTAAATCAAGTTTTTCTCCATTTATTTTAACTTCAACTGGTTTTTCATCCTTAACTTCAACTGTCAAACCTGCAAAAACAGGGGTTCCTCCACCACCAGTAACTACGGCATAATTTAAAAGTTCAAGTATATCTTCGCCAGTAAGTTCTAGTATATATAATGTATTTCCAAAAGGAAGTACCGTTAAAACATCCCTATATGTTATTTCACCGGGATCAATTGGTGCTCTAATTCCGCCACTGTTCATTAAGGCAAAATCAGCTCCGCTTTTCCATACCATACTATCTGCGATCAACCTTCCAAGATCTCCTTCAAAGCTATTTTTTTGAAGGAAAACTTTTGTTTCACCGATAACCTCATTAAGCGCTTGACCGCCTAATTGATAAAACATATCAGCAAACATTTTTATGAAAGGATCTTCTGGAATGTCAGCTGTAATTGGGATCAAACTTCCTTTCCAGTTGATGATTACGCCTTCATCTACCCAAAGATCTATCCTTCCTAAATACTGTGAATTTCCGCCAGCTTGAGCTATAATTACATCATTAATAACAACGGGAGGATCGAGTTTTGTATGAGTATGTCCATCTATTATTACATCAATTCCATCGACAGCTTGGGCAAGTTCGTTTGATGTTGTGTATTCTACAGGAAGTATAGTTTTTCCATGTGGATAATATCCTAAATGTGAAAGAACAACAACTACATCAGCTTTTTCACGAACAATAGGCAAATATTTTTCTAAAGTTTCTTTTGAATTGTAAAAAACTATTCCATCTTTACTTAGATGTAGTGGTTCTAAAACAGTTGTTTGTTCTGTTGCTAACCCTATTATTCCTACCCTTAAGTTTCCGTAATCCTTTATTATATATGGTTCAAAGATAGGACCGCCATTTTTTTCGTCTATCACATTTGCCGCTACGAACGGAAATTTTCCTATTTTCTGTTGCATTTTAATTATTTCAAGTGGATTGTCAAACTCATGATTTCCTAGTGTCATGGCGTCTAAACCCATGTAATTTAAAATCAAAAAATCCGGAACCGCTTTAAGTTGATCTGATTCAGGTATTCCTGTGTTTGCATCGCCGGCATGTAAGAATAATACATGTCCACCTTCATTATATACCTCTTTCCGTGTTTGATTAACAATGTAAGATATTCTTGCGAAACCTCCACCTTTATTCGTGCCCCATACATGAGCATGAGTGTCGTTTATATGAAAGATTACTAAGTGAACAGGTTGAGCAAAAATGGTTAAAACGCAGAATAAAACAAGAAAGATAGTTAAAAGTTTTTTTATGGGTCTGTTTCCTCCTTTGAATATTTTTATTTCTAAAGCCAATTGATCTTTTTAAATTGCCTCGGTATCTCCTACCGAAGAAGGTTAGGGGACTTCGCCCCAAACCCACTCTAGATTAAAAAATTGGGTAAAGTTAAGATATATAAGATATAATTGTAAAAGAAAGATGTAAGAGGGATTTTTTTGTAACCATTAAAATTAAAAAAGCTAATAGATATTTCAATTAATATTATAACATTTATAGTTTAAAGAATTAGTACAAGTACTGAAATAGAAAAGAAGGATTTCTAAAAATGGAATTTTTAATTTATAACGGGTCAAGGGCGTAGCCCTCTTCCCTTCTTAGTACAAGTACTGAAAATTTTAAAAGAATTAATGAGGATTAGAAGTAGGAAAGCATTTTGAGATAAAATCAAACCAAAAAAATAAAAATCATAAGAATTTTGGGATTTTTAAAGCAGGGATTAATCAATAAAAAGTAAGAAGGATAAGCATTAATCAACAGAGGGAAGAGATGAATTAACAGTAAATTATATATAACTTCACAAAAAAGCAATTGACAAGACAGATAGAAATATGATAAGATATAGAACGTTGAGGGAAACATAGGATGAAAGAGA
>Ga0209537_1005466_pt1 | contig 10071 bp, 8 predicted proteins | sample BioPla4DNA1_FD_187698 | JGI IMG/M metagenome (GOLD analysis project Ga0209537, IMG submission 187698) | Biogas fermentation microbial communities from Germany - Plant 4 DNA1 (SPAdes) (version 2) | ecosystem: Engineered > Bioreactor > Anaerobic > Digestate | place: Bielefeld, North...
GGCGGAGAAGATCCTGGTGGCGCTGGACCGGGAGTGGGACCGTGAAAAGATCCTCGCGTATGCAGAGCGGTTTACGTGGGAGAATATTGCGAAGGAGATCATGGGTGTGTACGAGCAGGTATTGGGATGAGATCCCTAACTGATTTTCGGAAGTCCTGTGAAGAAATAGACACTACGCTTCCTTGAGGCTTTGTAGCGCTACGCCCCCGTTTATCTTATGCCCTTTATGAATTATCGATACAACGCCAATATCAGAATCTAAATATTCTTGCTCGACGAGTTGTATAGTGTGCTTGAGGTGAAAGTCCAGCATCCCGAGAATATTCGAGACTTCTTCAGCAACCTGTCTCCATGTCGTGGTTACGTATGGGTAGGTTTTACGGTGGGAATATGAAGGTAGTGCGTATTCTTCTGTCTATGGCAAGGTCTGAGTGAATGTTTGTAACATTGAGCCAGTCACAGAAGAATAAAATTGGTCTGATTTTATTTTTGATGGCAATAAGCATACCACTCCTGTTATTCAACGGTACAGCGGATGCCTTCATCCCAATACATATTGCAAGGGTAGAAGAGATCTCCCATATTGGGGGATTGGTCGAAGAGGAAGGTCAGGTCATCCAGGTTCCAGGGTTCTATGTCCTGGGTGCGATAATCACCTTAGTTAGCGGACTCGCTCCAGAAGAGTTGATCTACTTTCCAATCCAGTTAATTCCCTATGCTGTTCTTTTTTTCACAGTGCTGTATAAGGTATCCGGCAGTTCTATAGTTGCAAGTCTGCTCACGCTCATTCAATTATGCTCGGGAACAACCGGTACGGCGAAAATATTTTTTTGGCCTCATGGTATTGGGCACCTTCTGTTTTTTTCGATGTTGCTTCTTATACTTATACTTCTGGTGCAGAATCGGTTGTCAAAACCATTAATTTTTTTAGCAGTGATCACGGGCTCTTCCCTGGTTTATATCTCATACAATCTCACCGCAATGACCCTGCTGTTATTGGCTGTAATTATGACAGTGCTTGCAGCATTTTATTTGATGTCGTTAAAATACAATACTGCTAACAGTAGACGCCATTTATCATCGTTAAAGACGTTCTTTATCCTCTTGCTGATACTCGGAATCGTTGAATTAGGCCTATCTAAATTTGTCTATGGCGTGTTCATCCCTACACTTCAAGCTGCGCAAGATTTAGAAATGAGTAGTTTGGATAAGTTCCTTATTGCATATATCAACCCAGAGCTTTCAACAACTCCGCTCAGCCCCATTATGGTCTCATATCCTGCGACCATTTCAGTCATAAGTGGCATAAAATACTTATTTATAGTTGCTACAGTTCTTATATTCTGTATTGTAATCACAAATACTATCGTTAAAGAGAAGTCTCTCGATCGTACTAGCCTGCTTGTACTCACTGTACTGTTGATGCAGGGTCTGTATGTCGTCCCGCGTCTCATGATTGGAGGGAGTTTTGCTACCGCTTTATGGTTACCAGGAGTCTTGTGTGTTGCACTATTTTCGGGGATGTCTAAAAGATTTAGGGTTTGGGCAGTTGTTGTACTTTCTGTTATCCTGATCTGTACTCCTCTCTATTATTGTACCATGGATAGTGGCGGTTATATTGATCGCGATGAGTACCAATTCACTAGTTACAAGGCACCTGTACACTGGTTTTTCAAGACCAATAATGGCGACCTTGCTGTATCGGATGAATTAACGAATGATTTCTTCATTCTACACTCGCTTAAATACTCTATTGCTTATGGCGCTTCCGGTTCTGATTATAACGCTATTGCTCAGAAACATAAAATTATGCCTACGGAAGATGCCCAGGTACTTGTGCAGTTATCTGAGGGTACTCTGGACACAAAGTACTACATTTTAAACCAGAAATTGACCGGTATGAGCCTCCAGAACTGGATCATCATAAAATCATGGCGCCATTCCAAGGAGAGCATTGATTGTAACGATCAAACAAATAAGATCTATGAGATTCCTCTCTTATCCATTTATTATCCCTGATGTCATCCTAACCGGTAACGTCTCAGATTTTCTGTAATTTGCCTGAGCCCTGTCTCCTTGTCTGATCATTCCTTCTCCATCGTCAAATACCTTCTGCCGGTGACCCACTCCTCATTGATGTCCATCAGGATAGATCCGACCAGCCGGAGAAGGGATTCCTCGTTCGGGAACACGCCTACAACCTTGGTTCTCCGTTTCAGTTCCCTATTGATCCGCTCCATCAGGTTTGTCGTTTTGAGTCTTTTCCAGTGCTGTTTTGGGAATGCCGTATAACTCATCAGTCCGGGGAGGAATCGTTCGATGGTGTTGGCGGCTTTCCGGTATCCCCGGGCATTCAGATCATCGGCGATATCCTGGAGTTTCTGCTCATTCCCATAGGCCCCCTTCAGCCCCTCTGCAACCTCTTTCTGGTGTTTCCGAGGAATATTCCTCAAGACGGCCCGGGTACAGTGGACCGAATACATCTGCCAGGATGCGCCGAGGACTGGTGGACGTGAACGAGGAGTATGTCACTGAGAGAGGGTGTTCGGTAACAGAAACGGAATGGACAGGCAAAAAAACAGGGTTTAAGCAGATTACGGAAGATCTGGGGTGTTACTGCTTGTGACCTAAATGGGAGTTAGTAAATCCTTATCTCACTAGGATTACTAAATTATCTCCCTTAGGGAATTAAAAACGTCAGAATTTTCTAACGTATAATTGAGATGCAGGAATTCTCGACACGTAACGTATCCTATTATTGGTTAGTATATGCAATGATTATATAGCATAAATGGCATCTCAGCAAATAGTTCAGGATCCAGTACGGTCTAAACCGGATCTAAAATCGTTCGGGAAAGATGTGACTAAACTCGTTTCTGGAACGGTGGTTGCACAAATCGTGCTATTACTTTCGTATCCGGTTTTGACTAGACTTTATGATCCTGAAGCAATGGGTGTGTTTTCACTCTTTGTTTCTATAGTGTCCATTATTGCTACCATCAGTTGCTTAAGATATAATTACGCAATTCTTATCCCGGAAAATGAAAAAGAAGCGCAAAATATCTTTGCGACGTGCTTAGGTATACTGTCCTGTATCTGTTTTATCTCTCTCGTCGTATTATGGATCTGCCAGAATACAATCGTTAATATTCTGGACGCTCCCTCACTTTACAATTACATACTCTACATACCATTGTTGGTGTTTATCGAAGGACTATTTATAATTTTAAGGTACTGGAACTCGCGTAAGAAGCAATTTGGCTCTCAGGCGGTAGCCAAAACAACCCAGTCCGTATCTATAGTGGGGGGACAACTCGGCTTTGGGGTTGCAGGGGCTGCCACCAGTGTTTCTCTAATAATCGCCGAAATCCTTGGACGGAGTGTAGGTGTTCTCCTTTTACTCTACAACTTTATTAGGACCGACTTATCGCAATTTCGAACTTCCCTTCAGCGGAGACTGATGAAAGACCTTCTGGTCCGATATAAAAAATTTGTATTGATTGATCCCTGGTCAGCACTTGTCAACAGTATCTCCTGGCAGCTTCCGGTTCTGCTTCTGGCAGGGTATTTCTCACCCGTAATTGCAGGATTTTATGCACTGGGGTTCAAAGCGTTCCAAATGCCAATGAGCCTGATTGGTTCCTCTATTGAACAGGTTTTTTTTCAGAGGGCCGCCATCCTGAAGAGAGAAGGAGGACTCAATATTCTGCTAGAAGATGTTGTGAAAATATTTCTGATGTTCACTTCTATCCCAATTATTCTCCTTACGGTTACCGGTGGGGATATCTTTGCTGTGGTGTTTGGGGAGATTTGGCGTGAAGCCGGGGTTTACACGCAAATCCTTGCACTCTGGGCATTTGTGTGGGTCATTGCCTCACCGCTAAACACGTTACTACAAGTTTTGGAGTTACATTCCATTGGTTTTATTATGCTGTTTATGAACCTAATAACTCGTGCAGCTTCATTGATGATTGGAGGCTATTATAACGATATCTATCTTGCACTTATACTGTTTGCAATATCTGGGATATTGGTTTATGGAAGTTTGATCTATATATATTTCAGAAAAACTCATGCTTCTGTAAAGTCTGTACTGCGTGGTACCCGCTTCTCCCTCATCTATGCTATCTGCTCCTTGGGAGTCTTATGGGCGTTAAAACAATTGTATATAATCAGTTCCATGGGGATGCTTATTCTGACAGCAGGTTGCCTTATTGTGTACTATCTTCTCCTGTTCAGAATATGTCCCAGTGCAAAGGAGTACCTAACGATATTTCTCCCGTTCAATTTAAAAAGAGGGTAAATAATTATGTTTCGAGAAACCCAAATAAATGGTGTGAATACTTCAAATCTAGTAATCAATAATGTCCAAATTCTAAAAAGCAGGTATAGGGTGGAAAATCACATATGAATCAGAAAGTGGGGCGAAAGCGAAATGTTTGCGCCCTTATTCTCGGAGGGGGACTGAATGGGTACAGTACCGCACGCGAGCTTCATGAATGCGGGGTGAAAAACCTCATCCTCTTCGCTGAAAAAAAGGATTTTGCCTTCCACAGTAACAAATTTACAACAACCCAAATTGTATCGCCAGAGATAGAGGCCTTGCGCCAGGCAATCAAATCTCTTCATAATAACTACAATTATATCATTGCGTACCCCGTCTCTGACGTTTACATCGAGAGTCTCTATGCTCTCTACTCAGCCATAGGTGATTTCTGTTATATCGGTTTTAATCCGGATACCATTCGCCACCTTTTCAATAAATCAAAGCAATATGCCTTCTGTAAAGAGCATAATATAGCCCATCCAAAAACCGAGAACCTTGCGGACTATATATTCTCTCAAGAACGGGACCTTGTTTATCCCCTGTTGGTAAAGCCGGATGCGTGGAACCAGAACACCATGCATCAGAAGATCTTCAAAACTCTTGTTTTCAACACTGAAGAAGAGTTTAATGCACAGGCTGAGATGCTGTCTGAGTTGATGCGCCAAGGGGTTAACCTTCTCATTACAGAGGTTGTCCCTGGTGGCGACGATACAGTATATGGATATGTTGCCTACCGATCAAAAGCAGGGGAAATCCTCAACGAATGGATGTGGAGGAAATTGTCCCAGCATCCAGAAGGTTATGGTGTATTTTCAACTATCTCGAATCAAGGGTCAGATAGAGTGAGGGAGTTGGGTCGGGAAGTATTTCAGAAAATGAACCTCCAGGGAATCAATGAAATTGAGTTTAAATATGATTCACGAGATGGTCAGTATAAGTACATTGAAACCAACTTCAGAACACCTATGCTCATCCGCCTTGGTCACCTAACGGGGGTTGATGTATGTTACACTCAATATCTCGATGCAATGGGAATTCCTCCTGAAAAACAGGCTCAAATTCAAGACAAAGATATTCATTATGTCATGTTCCGAAGTGAAATGCAGAACTTAATCGCAAGACCCGGATATATAACGAAGTTCTGGCGTAATATTTTCAGCTCTGATAAGACGTACTTCTCAGTGTTCGATCCGCATGACATGATGCCGCTGATCTACAGTATCGCGGAGATATTCCGTGCAATGGTTCAAAAAATTAAGTCGAAATAAATCATGGTAGGACAACTGCAATCTATATCTCAAGAGTGCCTTCTGTGTATCCTAAGTACCACTGAGTATGTAATTTATACACTGATGGGACGATGGGATTGAGCAAAAAGAGCGGGCGCAGGAGTTTCTGCCAGAACTTTTTCCGTGATGAAGCGGAATACCACACACGGAAAACGCTCTCTGAACCTCGCTTCTCTCTGACAAATGAAGAACGGTAGAGGGTTCCATTATCCCACCCCAAATCAGATGGCTCTAAGACAGGGCGTCCTGAGGGACAGGTGATGCAGGTTGGATCATCCATCTCGCACTCGGCATAAAGTAAACCATTTTTCCCCCCACCCGTATTATCACAGAAGCAGAGAAACTCTATCTTCCGATTCTCATGATTGGGTTTTGCAGAAATGTGCCAGTGAGAATATCCGAGCTCCTGAAACGGATCAACACTATTGCCATTCAGACAAACTTCTGGCTCACTCCAGCAGATTCCATCATTACTGCTCAAATATATAGTGCTACAGGGTTTGTTATTTCCGGCAATACCCCACCTTCTTCCCACACCTGCCCACATGTGCCACTGGTTAGATGATTCGCGCCAGATTGCCATCGATCTTAGCTCATTGCCCCTCTGCCAAGGTGACTGACCTGGTTGACCCATGGTATAATCCATAACACATTCAGGGTGTGTTACCCGCATGTCCGGCGTAATGCGGATGAGTTTCATGACATATCGTTGGTTGGTGAGAAAACGATAATAGATCCACAACTCATCATCATCTGGGTTGTAGATCATGTCCGGATCGCTGTGAAACCCATCAGTCCAACCGCCTTTTGCTGTATCCAGCGGGTTGATTACGTTGTGAGGAACTTTCCAGTTCAATCCATCGTTGCTCGCGCACAGACAGGGGTTTTCCTCCCCGCTTTTTCCGTAAGGGTACGGAGTTATTGCCATCCAGTAGCGGTAACCATTCCATGTGTCCATACCATGTTCGCTTTTGAAATCGATAACTGAGGGATGAACGACCTGATCATCATTCCCAAAAATACATACTTTCAGGTGTGCATCCGCATTTCTGAGGATAGAATTTTGTAACATGGTTTACCTTGTATTAATCGACGCAGTCTGCTTTATTCAGAGTTCTAATTACTTTTGCAGGGTTACCTGCTATCACTACATATCCATCAGGAAATGATTTGGTTACTACTGCCCCTGCCCCAACAACAGTATGATCACCTAATGTTGTCCCCGGAAGCAGTACCGCATTCATACCGATCCAACAGTTATTTCCGATGCGGATATCCTTCCCTGGTTGATGTTTCCTTATGTCGTACACATCATGGTTCTCGGTAATCAATCCAACGCCATACGCAATCTGTGTTCCTTTTCCAATTATGATCTTTGCATTTGTACATTGGAAATATGATCCTCTTCGCTGGAATATCTGCATATCATCAACATCAAAAATAATATTGTTGTAATTTGTCACTTCACAAGAATGATCTACAGGCCATGGGGATTTAAGATTATATGCAATAAGTTTTAGAAGGGCACCTTGTACCACCCATTTCCACCCCAGAAGGCTGTTGTCGAAATATCTCCCACGAAGATATCGCGAATCATAAAAGATCCTTCCCATGATTCGAGCAATGAAGAGAAAGAGGGATTTTAGAAGTCCCATATCTGTATCATTTTATTCTCCGATAATATAAATTTTCATGGTCGCATGATCGGTGAAAATCCGGTTCAAGCCCATTAAACAACGTTCTTCTTCGATGTCCGGTTAATGGGCTCACTTATGTGTCGTTCGTATCACTTCAACAATTTGTATCACCGATCTTTTATGTGCACCGATGTTTTCGTCATACATATCTACATGGGTCCCTCTGAACAAAACCTGTCTGGATCATACGTCTGTTTTAACCGCGCGCCCTGGGAGGAAAACTGAAGGCTCCCGGCCCTCTGGTCGGTACACTGGGCGATTACATTTTCCCCTTTGCTCTATTAGGAAAGCCCCTGTTCGTAGTGAAGGGTACCAACTCTCCCGGTAAGCCGGGTAATATCCATCATTTATACCGGGAACTTACCTTTATATACAGAAAACTAGAGCATACCTCAAAAGGAGGAATGAAAAACTATGTATAACTATAGTATCCAGCCCTCATTTATGATGAGGCAACCGGTTTCTTCTAGCAACCTCCAGTCAGTTGGGTATGATCCCAATTCCCAAACTCTCGAGGTTGAATTCAATAGTGGCTCGATCTACCAGTACACTGGTGTTCCGGAATCAGTCTACCAGGGTCTGATGGGAGCCGCCTCCCACGGGAGTTACCTCGCCCAGAACATCCGGGACCGCTATCCCTATACAAGAATCAGGTAGGTCGCGGGTGGGCCCGTGTACATTTCCTCCCTCCGCGCCAGGAACTTCCGTTCCATCCGGGATGAAACTCTCCCCTGCGACCAACTGACCGCGCTTGTCGGTGCGAACGGTGCAGGGAAATCTTCATTTTTGCAAGCCCTCTACCACTTCTACCATCCCGGAACCACCTACACAGTTGAAGATTTCTACAACCAGGACACGTCAAACGAGATCGTAATCACTGTAACCTTTGCAGGATTAAACGAAGAAGAAACAGAACTTTTCAAAAAGTACATCGTGGGAGATACTCTTACCGTCGAGAAGGTAATGGTGTGGCCAGCTTCCCGTGGTAATCAGAAATACCACGGGAGCCGGCTTAAGAACCCGGACTTCGACACCTTCCGTAGTGCAAGTGGTGCCGCTGAACTCAGGAGAACCTACAAACAGCTGCAAGACGGCACCTATCCAGATCTCCCTGCATATTCAAACAAAGAAGCCGCTGAAGCAGCCCTGCAGGAGCAGGAAGAAGCCCACCCTGAGCGATGCATCAGGCAGAGGGACGAAGGGCAGTTCTTTGGGTTCAACGAAGTAGGAGGAGCGCACCTCGAACGGTTCACCCGGTTCATCTACATCCCGCCGGTCCGTGAGGCAGCGAAGGACGCCGCCGATGGAAAGAACTCGGTCATGTCTGAACTGTTGGATCTCGTCGTCAGAAAGTCCCTGATGAGCAGGGAAGATCTGCAGACATTGCAGAGAGAGGCACAGAGCCAATACGATGCGATCGTCGATCCCGAGCACCTTTCGGAACTGACGTCGCTTGGTGACCAGCTCACCTGGACACTCGGGCAGTATGCTCCGGGCACCAGTGTCTCGATAGATTGGTCAAGGGGGCAGGAGATCGCGATCCCGATGCCTGAAGGCAGGGTCAAACTGGTCGAGGATGGCTATCCTGCGCCTGTCGAGAATACCGGCCACGGGCTGCAACGTGCATTCATCATTACGCTCCTGCAACACCTGGCTCTGGTGCAGGCTGGAGCCGATGGGGAAAACCCGGCTGCCACTTCTGAAAGGGAGCAAAATATCATCTTCGGCATTGAAGAGCCGGAACTCTACCAGCACCCGAACAGGCAGCGGCACCTCTCGTCGATCCTGGAGCGCCTCTGCTCGGGAGGGATGCCTGGAGCGACCCGCTCGGTTCAGGTGATCTACACAACCCACTCGCCGTTGTTCGTTGACATCGGACACTTCGAGCGGATAAAAATTGTAAGAAAGGTTCAAAAATCCCCTGATCTCCCAAAGGAAACCACAATTACATCGACCACACCGGAAGATGTCCAGAATGCTCTGGACGAGGTCGAGGGAAGGGGAGAGAGCTCCCGTGCAGCCCGCCCTCTTGAGTTCCAGCTCAGGACAATCATGACGCCCATAGTCAACGAGGGTTTTTTCTCAGATGTTGTTGTTCTGGTCGAAGGAGAGGAAGACCGGGCTGCCTTGATCGGTGTCGCAAGGGCCATGGAGACTGATTTGAGCGCCAGTGGCATTTCTGTCATCCCCTGCCAGGGAAAAGGCTCCATCCCTAAAGTCGGGACGGTGTTTAGACACCTTGAGATCCCTCTGTACGTAGTGTGGGATAGCGATAAAGGCAAAAACACTTCACATAAAGCGACTAACCACAAGTTGCTCAGATTGTGTGGCCAGTCTGAAGAAGACTGGCCGGCGGGAGTGTTCGATCGATATGCCTGTTTTGAAACCAATCTCACCGAAACCCTTCGTCGTGAGTTAGGGGAAGAGTATTATGACCGTACTCTCGTTGAAATTCAGCGAGGATGGGGGCTGGGTAACTGGGATGGTGCTAAAAAGAACCCGCTGGTTGTTGCTGAATTAATTAACAAAGCAAAGGAAAACAACATCTCCCCTTCTACTATCGTGGAAACTGTTGAGCGGATTGTAGCCCTCAGGGATTCGTATTGAGGGCGCGACCTCGGCTGCTGTAGACTCTATCCTCAATGCCTCCCCCCTCACCCCCCGCCGAGCACCCTCACGATCACCGCCACCACCCCACCGACGACCCCGCCGGCCCCGGCGCTCACCGTCGAAAGCCGCCGCTCCTCTCCCGCTTTCT
>Ga0209537_1005467_pt1 | contig 10063 bp, 8 predicted proteins | sample BioPla4DNA1_FD_187698 | JGI IMG/M metagenome (GOLD analysis project Ga0209537, IMG submission 187698) | Biogas fermentation microbial communities from Germany - Plant 4 DNA1 (SPAdes) (version 2) | ecosystem: Engineered > Bioreactor > Anaerobic > Digestate | place: Bielefeld, North...
TATACTAAAAACCCGATGCTGATGATTTTCACTGGAGACCAGTAGTTGTCACTGTTATACAGGAGAGCTTGATAATGCCAACGGTCACTTAAGCATTGTCGGGGAAAATACGAGCTGTGGAAGTGGGGAAGATGAACTCGCGAAAAGGGATCTTTCTAATAACCGCCATAGTTCTCCTCGGGGTAGCGTTCTTGTGGCTCCTGGGCACGCCCAAAAAGGTAATCGAGCATTCCCCGAATAATGAGGCTTCACTGGTGGCGATAGAGGATGGAACCGATGAAAAAACGGTCAGCGAATTCGAGCCGGAGGTAGAAACGGTAATCGAATGTGACATTCTTGGTGATGAGCAGAATGAGTTGATAGAGCTATATAGAAGAGACGGGCGCTATGTTTTGCGGGTAAAACAAGAACAAAACACTATTTTCGAAGAGAACTTACCATACGCAAACATTTGTGCCTGGCAGGCTGTTGATCTAGATGGAGACGGTAAAAGTGAGCTTTATGTTCGTGGCACCGATGGGGGATGGTCAATCCAAAAAGATCTTTTTCAGTTTCGTAACCATGGGATGGTCTCGATTCTGAACTTGACTGGAACGGAAGCGTTTTTTGAAGGCATGGAGAAAAGTATAGACCACAACCGCTTTACATGTTCCTATCGCTCGGCGGACGGCGATCTTACTTGTCATGGGACTGGTTTATTACCGCCAAAGCTTTTTTCCGGGCTTGAGGAAGATGAAAACCCCAATGCTTTCCTCGTTACTACGTACGATTGGGTTCCTGTCAAAAAGGGCGCTACCTGGTATATAGCCGCTGCGGCCACCATTAAAATTAAAGTGGGGCAGTATTACTGGGGGCCCCCAGTCCTGGACCCGCCGCCAAGTGACTTTACGGATTTTTATTGTGATCTAGCCAGATTACATCTTACTTTGCAGAGAGTTGATTCAAGCTTCAGTCCGGTTGAAGCTAGACTTGTTCTTAATTATTCAGAAACTCCCCCGCCGGAGGTGGATTTGCTTAGTTATGATGAGGCGTCATTTGGCGATAAGATCTCGTTATTATCAAATATTTATGAAGTCTACCAGAGTCTTGGCGGCAGTAACGAGGATGAAGTCAGCGATGGTTATTCGGTGAAAGAAATAAATGGAGTCACGCTTACGGGTTTTGTGGATGACTCAATTATTAATATTAAAGTCACGACCCCTGAATATCCAACCATTAGAGGGTTAAGGGTGGGCGATAGTGTTGCGGATTTAAAGTCGCTTTACGGCATTCCCGATCTGGGGTTTTTTGAAGATGATCTGGTAACCTATTATTTTTCGCATGTGGATCAAGATACGGGGAAGGTACAGCTAAGATTTTACCGGAAAATGAAAGTAAAGATTGCAGGGGGCAGAATCACAATGATCGAATTTGACCAAATGGCCAGTGATTAAAGTTGGCTTCGTTCGCAACAGGCAGGGCAGAGGGGGATGTTTCATGTGCAAGAAAAGCCGGATTTTATGGGTGGTTTTGCTTGTTTTGTGCTGGCTGGGGGCAGGTCCCGTTTGGGGGGAGGTCCGCAAAGGGCAGCAGCGCATTGAATTCACGCAATGGTATACAAGCTGGGGAGAACGGGATGTTTTTGAAATAATGCAGTACAATGCGGACGGGTTTTGTACCAGCCAAGTGGTTTTGTTGAACGATATGGTAGTTGAAAGCTCCTTTACGTTATACGACGGGGATAAAATTGTCGCCTATGATCTTGAAGGAAAGCTGCGGTCGGTAACGGAAACGGCGGGGAACAAGACAACCCACTACTACTATTTTAGCGGCAGTCCGGGTGGGAGAACGGAAAGTATCAGGCAGGAGGATAAAACCAGATACATTTCCTATCGTACGGATAACGTGATTGATGAGATGTACGATGAGATTATTTTCGCTCCCAACTGTAAATTGATCCGGTGGTTCGATCCGGAACAGGAAGCAGTGGTGCGGGAAGAAGTGGTTATCGAGAAATATGACCAAAATGACTTACTGGTTTATCGGGAAAGAGCGGTAAACGGCGTTACCGTAGGCCAAGAAGAGTACAGTTATGATGTGGTCTATGACGACAAAGAACGGCCGGTTTTGATTAACGGATATGCAGTGGATGATAACGGGAAGCGGTTGATTTACAGCCGAAGAATAGAATACGCCGACCAGATATGATATAATGTTTCCATCAAATAGGAAAAAGGAGAAAAAATGAAAAGAATAGTATTTTCTTTAGTGCTTGTGCTTGTCTTCTCCGCCTTTGCGTCAGCGCAGATCGAGTATATTCGTTTTGCTGTGCCGGATGAGGAAAACAGTGCCAACCTTTATAACCTGGAGCCCTATTATTTTCTGCATTATTTTTACAAGGATGTCTTGTACTTTTTTGACCTAATGGAGCCATTGGATCTCACAACGAAGACGCTTATGTTTGAAAAGATGTTCAATAATTTGAGTGCCGATTATCCGGTGGGCATATTTCTTAAAATTGCCGGCTGGGATGAACCCTTGTGTATATCGTACCGGGTCCTTTCCAATGAAGACGGCATGTTTGTTGTGATGGTAACTAATTATGACTTAAAACAACAAAAGATCTTGGCCGATTTCTCCGAGAATTGTTACGCGCGCCTTTATTACATATTCGGTGATAAACTGGTGAATGGCGATAAATTATTCTCGGCGGAGAAAGAAGAGGACTATCAGACCAATCTGAATAATTTGGCAGATTTATATATCTTCGATGAGCGGGTGGAGAATGATTCCTTGGTTGAAGACCTCTTGTTTGAGCATCTTGATACGACTGAATCGGCGGTTTTGCGATATGTTGGTTATTTGACTTTGGCCCAGTATTACATGATCACCGATGACCTGGAGAAAGCGGAAGAAAATTTGGCCGAAGCGGAAATGATGTTTGCTGATTATTTCACGGAAGAGGATAAGGCGAACTTGGGGTTGCCCTTTATCGTGACGAAAGAAGAAGTGCAAATCATGGCGCTGGTTAAAGGGGCGGCCGCCGGGAATGTTGAGGAGTAGTGTTTTGTAGGGTTTAGTCGGCGGGCGGAACAGTTGCCCTTCATGGGCAACTGTTTTTTTCGTCTCAACTTTTTAGTGTTTCAGGGCGCTCCTTTTGGCGGCAGGGATTTACCATTTAATGCCGAAGAAATAAGAAAGTGTAAAATGCAGCATAGGTAGGTATGCAGCGCTTTGGCGGAGCAGAGGGTAATTTGCCGGGAACCTAACAAATCCAGGAAGGTGGGGAGGAAATCGGTTGTGAAGCTACATCTTCGACAAACATTTAACCGTTGGCGACGGCACCGGCTTTGGCTTGTCGTCTGCCTGGTCGTGGTTGTACTGGTCGGAACGGCCGGAGCGGAAGCGGACGGCGTTATTTTAGCGTATAACGTGGAGCAGGGGATGCTTTCCCATCTGGTGCTACGGACCAAAGAAGAAGTTGTGCAGGAGGTAAACGGGCAAGAGGTCAAGCGGGAAGAAGAGTTTTTGCTGGAGTATGAATTCGCAAAACAGGAGGACGCAGAGGGAGCCTATGTTGCCCGGCTCGTTTCTCTTCAATACCGGGAAGCGACGCCTTTCCAAGTTTTAGCGTATGATTCGGCTGCTGAGGCTGACCATGCTCCCGAACTGGGCTTTTACAAAACATTACCTGGGATCACGGCGGAGGTTTCCGTTTCCCGGAACGCGCTAATTTTCACTTGCGACTCATCCACTTTTCCGAAGGATGAGGAAGCACGTTCATGGTCGCTGCGGGATATACTCAGATTGATTGATAGGGATGTACAAAAACAAAATGTTGCGCTGATCTGTGGGAACGCTTTTATCAATTACCCCGACCGTCCCCTTCCGGTTGGTGCGGTTTGGCAGCAACCGGTGCGGATTGTTTTGCGTCACGGTACGGTGTATAACGACACGGGGACCTATTATATTGATGAAATTGAGGAAGAGACCATTGTGCTTAAATACAGTTCCCGCGCCAATTTTATCTCTCTGCAGTCCCTGCTGGCCGGGGAGCTGTCCGGAGAGGTGGTGCTCGACCGGGCAAGTGGACTGCCCTTAGAGGGTAAAATTGATGCGGTTTTTGCGGGTGAGGTGGAACGTTTGGGGTTGGCTGTTCCGGTGACGATGAAGATGAGTATGGAGTTTGCGGCCCGCTTCTAACGTGGGCGGCGGTCCGTTGCGTTTGTGCCCAAAGCGGCTCTGCATTTTAGGGGAGTGATTGATTTGTTTCATTGGCGCCCAGTAATGATGAAGGTTTTATTTTTGGGTCTGCTCTCTTTGGTGCTCGTTTTGCCGGGTGCTGTGTTTGCCGAGGAGGCGATTCTCCTTCGCTTTGCACCGGAGGTTGGCGATGAATATGACGCGGCCTTATTGACCACGCTCCGGATCGAAATTACGGAAGAGGGGAAAAAAGAAGAGATCTATTCGACCATCGGGTTGGGTTATAATCTGCGCTTTACCGCGATCGAGGCCGATGGGATTGGCACAGGGGTGCTTTCTTGCCATATGCTAAAGATGTTTATGTCCGGTCAGTTCCTTGGTACGATTTATTACGATTCAACGGATCCATTTATGTATATCCCCCGCGAGGTTCAAGTTCCGGCGATGTTATTGGGGGAAGAGGTGACGATCAAGACCGATTCAAAACTGAACATTATTGAATGTGAGCTTGAAGCGGTAGCTGAGCGCATCCTACAGCGCTGGTCTTCCCTGCGTGAACACACTGGTGAGGAGGAGACCGCGGCCCCATCGTCCGCGGACCGGGCAATGGTGAAGGCCCAAATCGAAAAAGTATTGGCTGAGCTCTGTAAAAATACCAACCCGGACAGATATTATCCGGAGCGACCGGTTAAAGTTGGCGACAGTTGGGCCACGAATATCCAAAAAGAGAATAATGGCCTGGTTATGCAGTTGGCGATCGTGTCGACCCTGGTGGAGCGTACGGATGGGATCGCGGTAATTAAAGAAGAAGGTTCCGTTACGCTGGACGGGTTTGTAGTGCCGGAAGCGGTCGATAGCATGGAGTTGGAAACCGCGGAGTATTATGGGATAGTTAGAATTCGTGAAGACAACGGTTTTCCGGTGGCACAAGAATCTAAACTCCGGCTGGCTTGGATTTTTCAAACCAATGATGGGCCTATCTATGTAAATTTCGAAGTGGATGTGGCGGAGAAAAGTTCGGGGCCGGAAGGGGAAACCAGGTCCAAAGCAACTATGGGACCTGGGAATTAAGCGAAAATACTCTTGAAAGTTTCCGTTACATTACTCCAGACACAAAATTATTCAGTATTGGTTATCGTGATTGTTTAGTGGAGTATGAAGCAATTGACGATCCTCCTTATACTGTTAAGATCTCTTTTATGGATGAAGAAGGGGTTTTATGGGCCGTTTACAAGGGCAATCAAGATCATAGCCGTTACTCGTATATTGTCCGGGACGAACATTTTTTTATTGAACCAGATAATAGAGAAATTAGACAATTCAAGTATGAAGAGGAAGAAGGTAAGGTTCATGCTCAACTCCTATTTTATCGGGCATTAGCCAATGATATGAACGATCTTATCGAGGCCTGGGATGATGGAAGTAGGAAAAAGATAAAATGTGTTCGTGTGTATGGTCTGGAGCCAAGTGAAGCTGAGTTTCATTATAAATTAAGCTTTTCTTTAGTAGTTGATTTAACCACCGCGAAGGCTACAGGTGTTTATTTTGAGCGGCGTGGCGCAGGGGAATTAGTAGAGAATCCCAAAGTCAGTCCGGCCATTTTTGATAACAAATGGGACTTAGTAGAACAAGGGATCGCAGAAATTCCGGGAGAATATCCCCCTACCAACTTGGCTTATCAAGTGCATAATGCTGGGGTAAATATTAATGATGTAGCCAATTTTCATATTGATGAGAATACCTTAGAAAGTAATCTCTAAAGTGTTTCCTTCGTGATCTTTGAAGTCCGCTAACCGGGGACAGAAAAAACACCCTCCGAACGAGGGTGTTTTTTCTGGTTTTGGCTATTTTCTCTCCTGCGTATACTCACGGACAATCTTCGTGGTGGCGGCCACCATTTCTTCACCTTGGGCTGTAAAGGTTTGAATGATGGCGGAAATATTCTTAATAGCTTCATTGACAGCGGCCATCTTTTGGTCAATAGTATTGGAGATCTCATAAATTTTGATGACTAATGCTTGAATGACCTCTTCGTTCCCCAAGGCCTCTTCCGCTGTTTTCTGGGAGATCTCGGCCAACCTTTTGATCTCCTGCGCCAACACATTAAAACCTTTACCGTGTTCACCGCTTCTGGCGGCTTCGATTCCGGCATTCAGCGAAAGAATTTTGGTCTGGCGGGCAATACCAAGGATATCCGAGGTGGCTTCAGTAAAACGGTCGACGTTGTCATTGATCTCAGCGACTAGTTTCCGCAGTCTTTCGGCGTACTCCGCAACTTCGCCCACATCTTGTCCGATCTTCTCAATATCTTGGGCGGCCTGTTCATTACCGCGGTAGACTTCTTCCATGGAGATGTTAATTTCTTGAATGCGCATGGTTAACTCTGCCACGATCCTTTGGATCTCCCGGTTCTTTTCCTCCAGATTTTTATTCTCCCGAATGACTTCTTTCCGGTTATAATCTATGCAATCCTCCGGCCGGTCCAGTTGATTAAAGATTGCTCTGACCATATCCCGGCAGGTCTGATAACCACAAGCGGTACAGTTGAAATTTTGGGACTCGGGCGTATTCTTATGCAGACGCAGGAAAATTGCGGTATACTCCTCCCGGGTTGGTTCCTTTAAGGGCGGGACCGCAATCTGTTGATACCTGCGGTAAAAATCACCCAGGTTCAATTTTTTGTTGAAGTGCTTAAACAGTCTCTCGGAACGCTTTTTTGGATTGTCACGGCCTTTGTTCCCGGTCTTTTCTTGCGAAAAAGTTTGCATGGCTAGGTCGATATCGTCGAGATCAATTCCTTGGGAAGTCCCGGTTCCTTTATTGCAACCGTCCGGACAGTTTAAAATATCCACCAAAGTGGGGAGCTTTTTTCCCTTGGCCAGCCGTCGGCTGTATTCTTGTAAATAACGGTAAGCTTCTTCCTGCCCTTCAACCTGGCGAATCCACACATCTTCCGCCAGCGCTTGGACATTTTCTTTGAGACCTCCCGGCCGCGGAAAAACATATCCTAACCCGCATCCCGGGTCGTCAAAATCACGTTCCGGATACTCACGTAAATCCACGCCATTATTGATGAGATAATGGAGAAACTTTTTGAACGTGACATTATATTCGACTATCGCTTGGGTGTTCGGGTCTTTAATTTCAAGGTTCTTTCCGATACAGGGGGAAAGAAAGGCTAAGCGGTCTTGACACCCGGCGTATTTGCGTAAATAGATGGCGGTACACATCATCGGGCTATGGACCGGGGCCAGAAGATCAATTAATTCGGGTTGGTGCTTCTCCACATAGTTTACAATGACCGGACACGGCTGGGCAATCATCGAACTTCTCCCGGTCTCCCGCAACACTTTTAAATACGCCCAAACCGTAATGTCGGCCCCGAAGGAAACATCATAGACCATCTGCGCCCCTAACTTTTTCAAGCACCCGATTACCCGTTTGTACTCGGGAAAGTTGGTCCGCACCGAGGGCGCGACCAATACGGTAATCTTTTGTCCTTGCTGCAGATCGTGGAAGAACCGTTTGGTATCATCCCTGAAATCCCTGGCTTTGTGGTCGCATACTTCGATGCACTTTCCGCACTGGATACACATTGCCGGATTCACTTTGACTTTGGTTTCACCGTTTATCAGATAGGAAATGTTGGCGCCAAACACCGGACAATTTCTAATGCATTTGTTACACCCCTGGCAATTTTCCTCAATGATGAAAATGGTCTCTTCGACATAAGCCTTACTTTTCATCGTTCTTCGCCTCCTGCCACAATAGATATTACCCAGCCGCGACCGTTTATTCGCGGTTTATTTTCTAGTGAACACTTTTTTGGAGAATACTGATAAACGGTGAAACATTGGAGAACAATTCCCAATTGATGCCGGGATATACTCCGGTAATGGTATAATTCGTTATTATTCTGTTAATTCCTGCAAATATTGTTTGTACAAAATGAAATCCGACACAAACGGTAACCAGGCGGGAAGCACAATCCCGGTGTTACTTAGTACCCCTAACTTGGTCCCTTTCACCCAGCGGCTAAACCAGCCTTTCTTCTTTAATGCCAAACCCCAAGCTCAAGAACGATAATGTTTCTCCTGGGAAAAGGAATAACAGAAAAATTGTAGTATAAGTATTTGTATAATCTTATTTGAAAAAAACGGTCCAGGAAAAGAGGAAAGGAAATGTCGTCGAAAGAATTGCCGATGAAAATTGCCCGATATTATCAGCGTATTGAAAAGAAACTAAGCAAATTCTGGAACTTGGTGCCGACGACAACATCTTCCCAAAACCTCAAACTGTTGTTCTTTCTTATCCTTGCTGTTTTTTTCCTTCCTCTCTTTTTTATCTATGGACAGCAGCAGCTCATTCCGCAAAAAGAAAAGATTGCAGCCTATGCCCGGTCGGAGATGAAACAGATTGCGGCCAATCTAAAGGTGAAAATCGATAATTACGAAAACATCTCCTTTCAATTAGTGGCTAATCAAGATTTAAATAATATGCTACATGAATATGTAACGACCACCGAAACCTATGAAGTTTCCCAGTTTAACCAGACCTTTTCCAATTTTATGGACGGTTATGCTTTTTTTGACCCGGTGATCGGGGATGCGGTTTTCTTTGATATTAATAATCCAAGACGGAAAGCTTTAACCATGGGGGAGTTGGTTTCCAGCCAATTTATCCGGAATTTTCGGGACAGCGATCATTATCAGCAGATTATTGGGGCCGGGGGGAAAATTGTTTGGTTTGGCCCCTTAAGTTTAAACCAGAGCCAAGATTATTTTTTGGTCCTTGGTCGGCGGATTAATCACTTATATTCCGGGGAAGCCTTGGGCCTGCTCTTGCTGTTTTTAAAAGAGAAGTATCTGGATTATTCGATCAATGATCATCTTTATAAAGAAGATCATTCCTTGAATGGGAAGCTGAAGAGCGATTATTTTCTGCTTGTTGACGGGGAGGGGACCATTCTTTCTTCCCCTTTTAAAGCGGAGATTGCGGAGGATGTAGCTTTCCTTTTTTCTGATCCTCATCATTCTCGCCTTCATGAACTGCTGAAAACAGAGGTTAGTTTCTTTACCCAAGCCCACGACAACACTGTTTTGGTGGTTAATCATCCAGTTGAAGAAGCCAACTGGATCTTGCTGAATGTGATTCCGGTTCCCCAAGGAATTGTCCGAAAAACCCGGTTTTTTTATTGCTTTCAAACCGTATATTGGCTGACCTTTGCCGGTTTGGAGCTTTTCCTGTTCTTTTCGGCTCTGGTTATCTATAAAAAGTTATTTTCGGCGTTTACGGCCATGCGTTCTTCCGTTTCTGTCGGGAAACCCGTGTGGTTAAAAAAACTGAATGAACGGGAGATCCAAATTTTAACCTTTATTGCGCAGGGTTATGATAACCGCGAAATTGCCGAGCGGCTACACCTGGCGGAACAGACCGTCAAAAATAATATTAGTGTGCTTTATACTAAACTGAGGGTGGACAACCGGGTCCAAGCCTCGTTGAAAGCAATCGAAGCTGGTTTAAATTCCGGACAGACCCCACAAGACTAGGGAGGATGTCTTTACACCGGACCTCTTGTTTATGAAAAACATACCAAGAAAAATGTTTGTTAAGTGAAAAGTGTCAGTCTTATCGACCACTGACACTTTTTGTTTTCTTTAGGGATAAAAAACTGGCAGCAATAACAATAAATGTTAGTATTATCTTAAATTTAGGGTAACAAACTGTGTTTGGCAATTATGAATTCCATAGTTTGGCGGCTAAGAGATACATAGCATCCTGACATTTTGCGCATTTAGTCTGTTTGCGAAGGCCCGGCGCTTCTGGCCAGCATGGCCTCTCTGTAACGGAAGCTGGGACCCGAAAAACCAAGAATGTAAGC
>Ga0209537_1005469_pt1 | contig 10060 bp, 8 predicted proteins | sample BioPla4DNA1_FD_187698 | JGI IMG/M metagenome (GOLD analysis project Ga0209537, IMG submission 187698) | Biogas fermentation microbial communities from Germany - Plant 4 DNA1 (SPAdes) (version 2) | ecosystem: Engineered > Bioreactor > Anaerobic > Digestate | place: Bielefeld, North...
CACATCATACATGGAGAGAATCTGCCGGAGGACGGGTTTTGCCAGTTCCCGGCTGATTTTGAATACAGCCTTGTAAGGGCTTTTCTCCAACCACTCAACCGGATAGTCCAGCCGAGGGTCTGTTTCCCTCTCAAAAGTCACATGGATCACGCGATGATCCTGGAAGCGGTCCAGCAACCTGTCCAGGGGACCGTCATAGACCTTTTGCCCGCTGTTGATCACTACCGTCCTCCTGCACAGGTGACGGATATCGTCCATATAGTGGCTGGTAAGTAGTATGGTCACGCCCTTCTCCCGGTTTACCTGCCCGAGGAACTGCCAAATCTGCTTTTGGGCGATAGCGTCAAGGCCGATGGTGGGTTCGTCCAGGAACAACACCCTGGGATTGTGGAGAAGGGCTGCTATCAGTTCCATCTTCATCCTTTCGCCCAGGGACAGGTTCCTGACCGGTACATTGAGCAGATCGCCAACCTGGAACAGGTCGCTGAAGTAATCGATATTGGTGTGATACTCCCCATTCGGGATGCCATAGATCTCCCTGTTCAGTGCGAAGGTGTCGGACGCGGGAAGATCCCACCACAACTGGCTCTTTTGGCCCATAACCACGGCAAAGCTTTTCCTGAACTCGTTCTTCAGCATGCCCGGCGTGAATCCCAGGACATCACAGGAACCGGATGTGGGCTGGATAATGCCGCAGAGAAGCTTGACAAGCGTGGTTTTGCCCGCACCATTTGGGCCGATGAGCCCGACCAGTTCACCTTCTTCAATCTTTAGGTCGAAGCTGTCCAATGCGGTCTTTTCAATCACCTCTCTCCTGAACAGCGCCTTGATGGTTCCTTTAAGCCCTTCCTGTTTCTTTATCCTCCTAAATTATTGTTGTGGGATGTACCAAAAACTTTAGCTCTTTTTTGAGTTTAAGCCATATCAACTGACCGGGCATAAGGTTCCTGCGTTCATACTGCTTTGCCAGAAAGATAGGTATATCCAGCAGTACTGCAGTATTCGGACAGATCATCGTAACCATTGATGTGGACAGTTGACTGCCCGTCAGTGACGGTATAGCGGATTTCTTTTGTTACTGTCACAGGGTCTCCGGAACGGTTGCGAAGATAGAGTTTGCCTTTGATACTGTTGTGATTTCTGCCATAAAGTAAGTCAATTAGCTTCATACTGTTTTCCTCCCTTCATATCTTGATTTTTAGTAGCAGTAGTAGCAGAACTGGTAGCAGAGTTTTTTGGTACTGCTACTGCAGAAAAGTGAGGTATATCAAGGGTTTCCAGCCGGTTGGTAGCAGAAGTAGCAGTACGGGCAAGTTTATACTCACACTTCCCATAATCTTTGTATTCTTTTATTTCTCTGTACCAACTTTTTTGAAATTTTGCTAAGAAGTTATAAGAACTGCTACAACTGCTACCGATTGTCCTCAAAGCCTTGTACTGTGGGCATTTGGTGTGGTAGCAGTTGTGATTTTTACTGCTACCGGCACTGCTACTACTGCTACCATTTTTATAAGAACTCAGTTCCGTCATAGCCATATTCCCTTGAAAACTGCTCTTTTGCTTCACTTGTGAGCGAATAATCTTTATAGTAGGTATTGCCATTCTGCCGAGTAGTGATTGTAGAATAATCTGCGCCGAGGTGTGAAGCGATAGCTTCTCGGAACTCTTTAGCAGTCTTGGCGAAGCCGTTATTGTTTTCCCTGCACCAACCTTGGTAAACCTTGTAGATACGGCCTGTGGTACAGTGCTTGTTGATTTTCCCATCAGGCCATTCACACATACACTCTTCATAGAAAGAGATCACTGTGTTGTTCTCTGACATATATTTTTCTCTTGCGAGGCTTACGCTGTCCGGCTCCGAGAAACGGTAGCCGTTAGCAATAACTTGCTGTAGTGCCTTTATAGCCTTAAAGACAATGCCATCACGCTCAGCATACATTTTGTCAAGGAGCGTTTTGTCCTGCTTATCTTTTGGAATTACGTTAGGGCAGCGTACTACCATAATGCGGTCATAAACCCATTTGCCATCATCACCACCGAACTTAGGTAGTCTGTTCATGCAAAACCAAAGTAGACCGTTATAAGTGAACTCAAAGGCTTGCTGTCCTTTGAACTCGGCATAAAGGCTATCGCCACCTGTTATTTTCTTAAAGGTTTTCAGTTCACCCACAGAGAGAAAACTCATATCGGAACTACCGGCAAGGCGGGTGCCGTAAACTGCGCCGGTACCGAATCTGGCTTCTATTTCCTTAAGGTCAATGCCGATAAAGTTCCCTTTGCCGAGCAATCGTTCCACAAGGCTCTTTAGCTGAGATTTGCCGGTATCACCATCGCCTACAAGGAAAAGTGCTTTTTTCATTCGCCATCCCTTGATGTTGGAGATACATACACCGATAAATTCAAGGAGTAGTTGCTCTATGGCTTTATCGCCATTTGTGAGGGTGTGCATATATCCGTCAAAGACCGGTGTTGGCGTCTCTCTGCCTATCCACTCACATGGAATTTGTATGGTGGAGAGGGTATCCGGGGAATGTGGAGCAAGAATGGCATTGCTTGCAGTAATACGAAGCAGGCCATTGCTGAAGTTAATTAAATCCTCATTGGCGTTCAATTCCTCTTGGCTGACATAGTTAAGGTCGGTAGTGATGTGCTGCAAGGTTTCACTGACTTTTCCCATTTTGACAAGCTCTTCATCATAATCCGCAATGTACTGCTTGATAATTCCCATCAACATGTTGTCGGCATAAAGCCTGTAGCAGCCGTTTTCGTAAACATATTTCATAAGTCCTTGTTTGCCGTTATCCCTTACAAGTACATAGCGGAGGTGTTCTCGCACATACTTTGCAAGGAGCGGAACGCTGACATAGACCTCTCCGGTCTGCTCATTGAATTTTACAAAATAAGGATGCTCCATCTTTGATTTATGGGAAGTACCATGACAGGCATCAATCCCGGTAGCAATGGTAGCTTCTCTATAATCCTCACGCTCCCATTTTTCACGATAGAGAGCAGAACTGCGAAAGATATCATCAATAGTTGCAGTATCAGGTTCAGTTCGAAATGCAATCAAGGCACATAGTGCGGCATCAGCTTCTGACTGTGAGCCATACTCGGAGATATCGCCTTTGTCATATAGCTTTTTAAACTTTTCTCCGTTTTTCTGCTTACGGAGATTACAGACAATATCAAAGATTGCGCGGTCACCATCACGCTTTTTACTGTATGTTATTTTCTCGGTCTTTCGCATATTTTTATCAAGGGTGGTAAGAAGTGCGGCAGTACATTCTCGGAGGGGATTATCTTCGATGATGTTACCAGTGAAAGCTGCAAAGCGGTTTGTGATACCGCCGACATATAGCTCAAGGCCGACTTTTCTATTATTCTGGTAGAACTGGTTATCCAACTTGATTTTCTTTTCTTTATTATAGAAGGTGGGTAGTTTGCTAAAATCGCATTTACCATAAATATGAATCCCTGTGCCACTGACGGAATATTCAGTGTAGGAATCGAACCTGGCAAGCAGCGTCTGCACCAGCGGGTCTGATAGTTTTCTGTCATCGATATCCAAGAAGAAATAGTTTTATGGAATTTTGAATCCAATACCTGCTGCGTGGAACCTTTCTTTTGCTACGAGTGCATCTTTGTAAGTTCCCCAAGTATGGCTCCATTCCTTATTTGTACCGCTGGAACCTCCGCTGATTGCAAAGGGTACTTTGGTCGGATTGCCGTTTTTATCCTTTCCCCATCTCCACAGCATCCATATCCTCATATCCATCAGCTCCTGCAGTGCGTTTGCCATCTCATCCACCTCCTCTCCATAAAATTTGTGCTTTCATTATCTGTGTGCCGAGTTTTTAAGTAGCCATTCCTTATAGGCATCAACGGGAATTAAAATCCTTGTACCAATTCGTATGGTTGGGAATCCTGGTGATTTTACTAGTTCGTATGCTTTCGGTAGGCTAATGCCCATCTGTGCCGATAGCTCCTGCACACTCATGGTCGTTTTCTCCATTTACTCTTTCCTCCTTATCTTGATATTTGTTTTGGTTTCTACATCCACCATTCGTTACCGTTCCTAAGGCAGCCACCTTTTCGTGGTCTCCTCGTCTTCGATTGCAGTAGAGGCGCTCCGGTCTTCACCATCTTAGCTGCAACACTGCAAAAGTATCTCTTGCGGGTGGATTATTCACTTGTCAAGGAACAGAATATAAGTTTTACAATTTGCTCTTGTATTTAATGCTATTGTATAATAAAATGTAAGCGAAGTATAATTTTCAACGCTTACATAAACGATTACATTCAAAGGGTGGATATAATGAAGCAATTACCGGTAATAAATCTCAGTTTTGTCGAGATTGGTGGAGTTGGTGAAATGGTATACAGGGCTGTGCGATTTCCTGAGTATATTCCGGACTATGATGACGATGGTGAAATAATCAAACCCATTTTTACAGGTCTTCATGCTCCGGTAAGCGGAACTGACTATTCCTTGACCGGGCAAGACCTGTTGGTCAGCCTGTGCAACCTTTATGTCAAATTAAATAACCCAGACAGCACTGAATCGATTTCAGATGCCGTCTGGGATTGGTGTAGAAACAATATTCATCCATATGATATTGATAGTCTCTGCGAAATCCTCGAAAGCGAGAAGAACGCACACATTACTTTTATGGATATCATTGAGAAGGATGCTACTTTCAGCATAAAACGGTTTATCAAGGATTTGTGTGATCTTGGTACTGTCTTCGAGTTGTATTACACCCTTGATAGCTTGAAGTATGAAGGTAATGTTAATAATGCAAGAAATCTATATTACGAAGGTAGGCTTCGTGACAGCCTTTCCTTTTTAGAAAGATATAGTAAAGATGAAGACGATAAGGAATACAAGGCCCATGTTTTAGAAGATTACAATGATCTGATTTTCAAGGTCATTGATATGTTCCCTGACTTCCGAATGAGACTGAAATTAGATAAGAAAACCGGAAAAGTTATGTTCGGCGCAGATGTGCAGTCAGTCTTTGATATATGTTGGTACACCTTTTCAAGAATAATGGCTGATGTTGCACCACCAGTTGATGAAGACCTTGACTATTTTGAATCGCAAGGCTCGATACTGTCCTGCCTTGCCTGTGGGAAATATTTTGTAAGGCGATCAAGCCGTCAGTTATATTGCGATAATCTGAATTGCCAAGCCGAGCGTAATCGTAGGAACAGACGAGCCAGCTATGCTCGGAAGAAGGCCGCTGAAGCGGAAAACAAAGAATAAAAATTTGACCACGCTAAAAGTACATAATAATAAGTATAAGTGTATATCTTATAGCTAAAATCCGTAATTTTACGCAAAATAAAAAAGCCACACGGAGCTTATGTGAACAATAAATAAAGTTTGACAGAATACGATAAATAACTTTTGACAGTTCGTTGACATAACTACGGTAGTGATTTCCATTTTGGCAGAGCGAATCCTTGATAATGAGTATGTGGTTTGGTAGCCTTTGAGGGGCGATGCCACAATGATTTTTTCGCATCGCCCTTGGCATCATAACCACACCAACATAGGCTCATTGTCAAGGACAAACTGGAGATTATGGTGTAAACAATTAATTATCATAAACTGTCAAAATGATTTTATCGTCTACAGCTTAAAAGCACCACGTTTCAATGCTTTATGGCTGTGTGTCTTTAAGCATGCCCTGATTTGGGTTGTCCCCCCTACGTAATTTTGCGATTTATAACGTGAAGGGGGTGGCGATCTTGGAGTGGTAACTTGTGGAGATTAACATGAGCATGCAAACAACAAACCGTGTCCACGTACTATATAGAAAGTGCATTCATGCCTCGCCACAAAACCACTGCATCGTTATCAACCATATATTCCCATCTATAAAAGAGAATGTCATTCTATGTATTGTTGAAAAATAATCGATAATTTATCAAATATCCTATCACCTTTAGCAATAAAGGATATATCATGTATGTCTCCTATATCAAGAATCATAGCTTCTTTTCTTTGGGTAAATAATTCTATTCTAAACTCTGACTGTTTTTGAAATCTAAGGTCTTTTGTAAAAGAATCATCTAACTGAATTCCACCATTCACAATATTAGGAACGCGTTTATCGCGGTAATTAACTGCACCATGTTTCCCAGCAATGCCAATCTCTCGAGTTGCAATTTGAACTCGGTTTAAGAACTCACCAACATCTGTAATTATTAAGGCACCAATATCATTATCTATGAAATCAGCCAGTTCTTCTTTTGATAATTGAAACCGTCCAACACTTTGTGTTTCATTTTCTTTTTGTAAATTAATAAGTTTGAACATCATGCAGAACACAGGATGATATAATGCTTCCTCATCATAAATTATTCCTGGAGCAGGACCTATTGGCATTTCTTTTCTTTCTTCTCCTTCTACCTGTATGAATAATTTATGTTTTTTTATATTTATCCAAGATGCTTCTTGGACATCTCCTATCCCTTGCTCACCTGTAGTCTTTTCCAGATCTACATAGTATTTTAAGTTATTCATATACAGTTTTCCACTCTGTATAGATTTCAAATACTCAAGTTTGCTAATTTTCACCAACAAAGCAAAATCAATTATTCCCTGCAAATTTACCACCATCTATTTTATCCATCAGCTAAGCAATCTCCCTAGTGCACGACCCACCTTCGAAATACCTCTACCAATCGCTCGACCAGCAGATTTCAATCCGTTTACTGCAGCCTTTGCCACGCTTCTTGCAGCACCTGCAACTTTCTTTCCAACATTATAAATTGTGTCACCAATTTTTGAACCGCCAAAATAGCCGACCATTCCCCCAATAAATCCAGTTACTACTGCCAATGGAGCACCCACCACTGGAATCCATCCTGTTAATTTAGCTCCGGTAGCTGCTCCTTTTGCCATTCCCCACAGACCGCCTACCATTGAAGTAGTAACTCTTCCCATTTGATCAAGACCTTTTGTTAGAGATAAATCTCCAGATGCTATCTTAGCTAGAATTTTTACATTTTCAATTCCAACACAAGCAATGTTTGCAATGACACCTGCAGGAGTGGCTTTCGGAATAAAACTTATAATACCTTTCCTAATAGCAACCTGAAGTGTTCCAGCAGTAACAACTTTTACTGATGTATCCGCTCCAGTTTTAATTGCTATCTCCACCATTTCATCAGCATCCACTTTTTCGCCTTTGAATATCTTGCTTGCTATATTAAGCCCTGTTGTTACAGCAGCGGCTTGTAATGCCATTGCTCCTGCGTTTTTACCAATAGACATTGCCAAATCTTTAGTCTGATAATGACTATAATCCATACTTGGCATGATACCATCTTCTTGTGCAGCTAACTGAAGTTCTTTCATATTCTCCTTAGTGAACTTCTTTCCTTCTGCCCCCCAAGCATCAATATGATCTGTTATAGTTTTAGAGGAACCTTTGGCTTTAAAATGAGCCCTTACTTCTTCCAATTGCTCAGATGGAACAATTATCTGTTGATTATTGTAATTACCACGTTCGATTAAATCTATGGTAGCTTTCGCATCCTTACCAAATTTCAACTGATAATTCTGATACTTTCCTGTATCTAAATTGATGGCTCTTACATCTACAGAGTTCTCAGTAAAAACATCTCGCACCTCAACTTTGATGTTTTTGCCTTGAATAAAACCACTTAATTCCGTGGTTTTTGCTATCATATTTTCTGCGATATTTCCGTCCAAATTTGGACTCATCTTTATTTGCCCATCTGTTGAACGTTGCAATGCATCTGCCAACTCCATGTTTTTCAGATACAACATATCATCCATTGATTGTAATACTTGACCATATTCACTTACAGCCATTCCGACAGATGATTCTTGTATCTTATCTGCAAGCCAGCTTTCCTTCGATACACCTTTTTGAGCCGCTTCATTTAAAGACCTCAGATTTCCATCAAATTCTTTAATAGCATCCACTATTTCCTCTGCATCGTGCTTTGCCTCTTCCTCTTTAACTTCTGGTAACTCGCTCTTAAAAAGTTGCTCCAACCATTCTTTATCTGATACGGATACATCTTTCTCTTTATATGATCTTAAGTACTTTGCAAATAGTTCTTTTAGGGTTCTAGCTTCTTGTTCATTTATATATTCCTTACTCTTATTCTCTTCCATATCAATCACCTCATTTTGATGCATTTTTAAATTTTCGAGTTTCATACTCTTTTGCCATCTTTTCTAAAGCTTCTTTCATAATTTCAGAAAGAGAATGGGTATTATTTATAGCTTTAACTATGTCTTGAGTTTGAACATTATTCTTGTCATCTGCAAAAGCCGTCTCAACTGCATCTTTGATAACCCCCTCAATATCAGCTCCGCTAAATCCTTTTGTTTTTGTAACAAGTTCAGATATACTTATATTTTTTAAATCTTGTGGCCTACGTTTATTAATATGAATCTGGAAAATCTTTTCTCTTTCATATTCATTCGGCAAGCCTACATAAAAAATTTCATCAAATCGTCCTTTGCGTAAAAGTTCTGGAGGTAGCTTTGTAATATCATTTGCTGTAGCTACTACAAATGTTGGACTATCTTTTTCTTGCATCCATGTAAGAAAATTACCAAACAATCGAGTAGTGACTTCTGCCCCACCACCATCTCCACCTATACCAGCAAAGGCTTTCTCTAATTCATCTATCCATAAAACACATGGTGATATCGCCTCTGCAAGAGCAATTGCATTTCTAAGATTGCCTTCAGATTCACCTACATATTTTCCCATTAATCTTCCCATATCCAATCGAAGAAGCGGTACTTCAAACAAGTTAGCTGCCGCCTTGGCATTTAATGACTTTCCACATCCTGGTACTCCAGCAATTAATACACCTTTGGGCATATCAACACCGTATTGTTTTGCTTTATTCATGTTTTTATAAACCTTTGCTTTGCGGATAAACCATTCTTTTAGATTTTCTAGGCCACCGATATCCTCTATGGTTTCTTTAAGTGGAATCATCTCCAAAATCCCAGCTTTTTTTATCATTTGCTGTTTTTGGTCAAAAATAAGTCTTAAATCCCGCCTTGTCAATTCCCCATCATCAGCATATGAAAGTGCCAGCAAATTATTAACTTCAAATTCTGTTAACCCCTTAAAAGCAACTGCCAATTCATCTATCAAACTATCTTTTACGGCATCGAGTTCATTATCTTTTATGAATTTTAAAATAATTTGCTTAATCTCATCGCTATTTAAATAGTCCATTTCTAAGATAGTTATAAACTTTTCCAATTCCTTAGGAATAACAAGAATATTTGAAATAATAATTACGGTAGCATCTGTACCTTGATTTATCATTCTTGCCAAACCTTTAATTTTAGAAACAATCTTAGAGTCATCTAAATAAGCATTGACATCCTTCAGCAAAATAATTTTTCTATCAAGCATCTCTTGAGTTTTTAACTGGTCAAGCATCATTTCCAGTGTGCAATCCTCTGTCATTGGTGTTTTCGTCTCAAAATCTATGTATCCATTTGTCTCATTCCATTCATAAATTTCTTTTCCACAACTTACTTCTTTAATAATCAAATCAACTTTATCTTCTTCAAATGTATTCAAATATATGATAGGAAATCCAGCATCTATATAACGGGCTAATTTATCTTTCAAACTATAATTCACAACAACCCAACACCTTTCTATTTGTAAAGTAATTCAAAATATATTATTTAACCTCACTAAGTATTATTTTATTTTCAATTTCTGGAGAATTACTATCAATAAATAAACCTGCCATTTTTTTTCGCGTATAATAATACAATATCCCCTTTGAATAATTCATACGAGTTACAGCACTAAATGGATAATGATGCTCTAATAACACTTTGTTTTTTCCATCTAAATCTGTCTTATAAAAGCAATTCTGAGGATTACTATCCCAGCCAGAATTCTCCCATTTTAAGTAATATAAATTCTCACCATCTGTATCTAATTTTTCAATACTTGTATCAATTTGTACATTTGAATTTGTATCTAAATCCACTCTGTATAAAGTATTGTTTTTACCGTGAATGTAAAAT